>Ga0068707_1000724_pt1 | contig 22130 bp, 15 predicted proteins | sample YNPNPMetaG_FD_66600 | JGI IMG/M metagenome (GOLD analysis project Ga0068707, IMG submission 66600) | Anoxygenic and chlorotrophic microbial mat microbial communities from Yellowstone National Park, USA - YNP NP MetaG | ecosystem: Environmental > Aquatic > Thermal springs > Hot (42-90C) >...
GGGTGGAGGTGAGGGGCCGGCGCGATACGGTGATCGTCACGGGGGGGGAGAAGGTGGCCCCCGAGGAGGTGGAGGCGGCGCTCCTCGCCGTGCCGGGGGTGCGAGAGGCGCTGGTGTTCGGGATTGAGGACCCGGTGTGGGGCTCGCTGGTGGCGGCGGCGGTGGTGCCTGTGGCGGGGGCGTCGCTCGAGCCTGCCGCGCTCCAGGAGGGGGTGCGGGGTCTGCTGGCCCCCTACAAGCTGCCCCGCCGGCTGGCGGTGGTGCCGGAGCTGCCGCGCCTGCCCACCGGCAAACCCGACCGAGCTGGTGCCGCCGCGCGCCTGGGTGGGGTGCTGGAACGGGGCCGAGGGGGGGTGCCCGCGGGAACGCCTGGCCAGGGCAGCTTCTAGGTCCGGCGCGTTGGGATCAGCGCCGGCGGGAAGCGCCCAGGAGCATGCCGACCCCGGTAGCCCCAGCGGCTGTGGACGCAACCAGCACGGCAAGCTTGGCGGTGGCCAGGTAGGCCGCTTCGGAAAAGGCCATGCTAGTGATGAACAGCGACATGGTGAAGCCGATACCGCCCAGGAAGGCGACGCCCACGAGCAGCGCCGGGGTCACCCCCGCGGGGAGAGAGGCGAGGCGTAGCCGCACGGCCAGCAGCGAAAACCCGGCAATGCCCAGGGGTTTGCCCACCAGCAGGCCGAGCGCGACACCGAGCCCCAGAGGCCCCAAGAGGAAGCCAGCCGCGTCGCGCGAAAGGGAGACACCGGCGTTGGCGAGGGCGAAGAGCGGCATGATGCCGTAGGAAACCCAGGGGGAGAGGGCATGTTCGAAACGCTGCAGCGGCGTTTCCACCCGCTCGCAGGCGACCTGCATGGCCTGGACGGCAGCAAGACGCTCCTCGTTGGCCAGCACACTCTGCTCCGCCTCGCCGGCGCGCGAGAAGACGCCGAGGAGTCGCTGGAGGTGGACGGCAAACTCCGCCGGTTGGAGGCGGCCACGGGCCGGCACGGTCATCGCCACGAGCACCCCGGCCACGGTGGCGTGGACCCCCGAGGAGAGCATGGCCGCCCACAGACCCGTGCCGAGCAAGGCGAAGACCACGGGGCTGCGTGCCCCCGCCGCGTTGGCGCCGAGGAGCAGCAGGAAGAACCCCGCAGCCACGGCCAGCGCCGCCAGGGACACACCGGAGCTGTAGAAGAGGGCGATGACGAGCACCGCTCCCAGGTCGTCCACAATGGCAAGGGCCGCCAGGAAGATCCGCAGCCCCGGGGGGAGGCGCCGGCCCAGGAGGGCGAGCACCCCCAGGGCGAAGGCAATATCGGTGGCCATGGGGATGCCCCAGCCGGTCGAGGTTTCCCGTCCAGCGTTGGCGACCGCAAAGGTGAGCGCCGGCACCAGCATCCCCCCCACGGCCCCAGCCACCGGCAACGCCGCCTCGCGCAGGGAGGAGAGCTCGCCCACCAGGATTTCCCGCTTGATCTCCAGTCCGATCACGAAGAAGAAGATGGCCATGAGCCCGTCGTTGATCCATAGCAGCAACGGCTTCGACAGCCCCACCGTGCCCAGGGCCACCGTCCCCTTCACCGACAGCAGCGCAACGTACGTGCCTGCCCAGGGGGAGTTGGCCCCCAGGAGTGCCACCGCCGTGCCAGCCAGCAACACCAGCCCAGCGACGGTTTCGGCGCGAAAAAACTCCTGGAACGGCCGCGCCACGTCCGGCGGCGAGCTCTCGGTTGCCATGTTCCCCTCCTCTGTCACCGTCCCCCCGGGGCGGGGTTTTCGCCAGGCAGGCGGTGGGTTCCCCAGTGTCTGTCGATCCAGCTCACCACGAGCGCAGCCAGCGTGGCCAGCAGGAAGGCGGGGACGAGTTCGTAGATGACGGTTTCGGAAAAGCCCGAGAGCTTCCACGCCACGGTGACGCCAAAGCCGGTGAGGATACCGGCCAGGGCCCCCCGGCGGGTGAGCGCCTCCCCCGACAGGGAGAGCAGGAGCACCGGACCGAAGGCGGCGCCCATCCCCGACCAGGCAAAGAGCACGAACCAGAACACCACCCGCACGTTCTGCCAGGCCACGACCATGGCTGCTGCTCCGAGGAGGAGCACGGCCAGGCGCCCCGCCAGCACCGAGGCCTTGCCCGAACGCACGGCGCCAAACACCTGCTCGAAGAGGTCGCGGCTCACCGCCGAGGCGGCCACCAGGAGCTGCGAGGAGACGGTGGACATGATGGCCGAGAGGATGGCGGCGAGCATGATCCCGGCAATGATGGGGTGGAGGAGCGCGCGGGACAGGAGCGGGAAGAGCTGCTCCGGATCGCCCCCGCCTTGCCCCAGCTCCGGCATGAGGAGGCGGCCGGCGAGACCCAGGAACCCTGCCCCGTAGAACACCAGCACGCCCCAAATCATGGCGATGACCTGGCTGCGGCGGATCGTTTCCTCGCTGGCGGCGGCCATGTAGCGGGTGAGGACGTGGGGTTGCCCGGGGTAGCCAATGCCGATGCCCAGCAAGCCAGCCACGAATCCAAACAGCGGAAAGCCGCTCCGGTTCCCGGATAGGCTCACGAGCCCCGGGTCGCACGCGGCGAGGCGCTCCAGCGTGGCGCTGTACCCGCCAGCGGCGGCCACGGCCAGCACCGGCATCGCCAGGAGGGCTATGACCATCACGGTGCCCTGGAAGAAGTCGGTCCAGGACACGGCCCGGAACCCTCCCATCAGGGTGTAGGCGACGATGATCGTACCGCCCAGGGCAATCCCCTGCGTGTAGCTCACCCCCACAATTGCCTGCATCGCCTTGCCCGTGGCGGTCATCTGCGCGGCCACGTAGCCGCCCAGGGAGAGGAAGATGATGGCCACGGAACACAGGCGCAGCAGGTGCAACGGATCGCCAAAGCGGGCGACGAGGAGGTCCGGCAGGGTGAGGGAGCCGGTGCGCTTGGCCTCCCGGCGCAGCCGCGGCGCCAACCAGTAGAGGTTCACCCAGTAGCCGGCCAGGCAGCTGGGGGCAAACCACAGGGCCGACACGCCGTGGGTGTAGGTCATTCCTACCGCCCCCAGCACCACCCACCCGCTCTCCGAGGAGGCGGTGGAAGAGATGGCAGTGACCCAGGCGCCGAGGGAGCGGTTGGCCAGGAAGAAGTCCTCGGGGGAGCGGGTGAGGCGCGCTGCGGCGTAGCCGATCCCCAAGAGCACCGCCAGGTAGATAGCAACGATGAGGGCGATCTGAGCGTCAGCGGCCACGACGCCCTCCGCGCAGGTAGGCCAGGAGGGCAGCGCCGCTCACGGCGAGCGGCACGGCCAGGAGGAACAGGTGGGTGGTCAGCGGTACAGTCGCGTCCATGGGACCTCCCGGGGCAAGCTGGTCTCAGCGGCGTGTCGCTGGCTGCGGGCGCTGCCGGTAGCGCTCGAGGCCCGCCAAGAACACGGTCATGGCGCGGGCCAGCTTGTCACCCTCCAGCACGTACGCCATGCGCACCTCGTCCCGCCCTGCCCCGGGCGTGGCGTAGAAGCCCGCTGCCGGGGCCACCATGACCGTCTCCCCGTCCAGCTGGAAATCGGTGAGGAGCCAAGCGGCAAAGTCGTCGGCTTCCTCGATGCCCGCCATCTTGACGATCATGTAGAAAGCCCCCCGCGGTTTGCGCAGCACGATGCCACTGTCGCGGGTGAGAGCCTCGAACATGACGTCGCGCCGCCGCTGGTACTCGGCGCGCACGGCGTCGAAGTAGCTTTCCGGCAAGCGGTAGGCGGCAACGGCCCCCAGCTGTTCCAGAGTGGGCGGGCAGAGGCGGGCTTGGCCGAACTTGAGGACCGCCGCCATCACCTCCCGGTTGCGGGAGATCACCGCTCCCACCCGTGCGCCGCAGGCGGAGAAGCGCTTGGAGATGGAGTCCACCACGATGACGCGCTGCTGCACCTCGGGCAGCTCCAGGACCGAACGGTGGCGCCGCCCGTCGTAGGTGAACTCCTTGTACACCTCGTCGGCAATGAGGAACAGGTCGTGCCGCTGGACGAACGCTGCAAGCCGTTCCATCTCCTCCCAGGTGAGGACCGTCCCGGTGGGGTTGTTGGGGGAGCAGACGAGGATGGCGCGCGTGCGCGGCGTCACCGCCGCCTCCAGCGCCTCGTCCGGCGGCAAGTGAAAGCCCTCTTCGGCGTGGGTCCGCACCGGCACCACCCGGAGGTTGGCCATCTGTGCGTAGCCGTTGTAGTTGGTGTAGAACGGTTCGGGGATGATGATCTCGTCCCCCTGGTCAGCCACCACCGAGAAGGCAAAGAGGATCGCCTCGGAGCCGCCGTTGGTGATGAGGATGTGGGCGGGATCCAGCTCGATGGCGTAGCGGGCAAAGTACTCCCGCATGGCCTCCCGCAGCTGGGGCAAGCCGTCGGAGGGGCCGTACTCCAGCACGGGACCCGGGAAGGCGCAGACGGCACGCAGGAACTCCACCGGGGTGGGGAGGTCCGGCTGCCCGATGTTCACGTGGTGGATGTGGACGCCCCGCTGGCGGGCCATTTGCGCGAGCGGCGCCAGCTTGCGGATGGGCGATTCCTGGATGGCCGCGGCGCGATGGGAGATCCTCATGTTGCCTCCCCGTCCCGCCGTGCGGCGGGCAGGGCGAGAGTAGCGGCGCGGCGGGAAAAAGGAAAGGGGGCGTTGCCGCCCCCTTTTGTGCGGTACTGAGAAGGACTAGAAGTCGTAGCGAAGGGCCAGCTGGAACGTTCTCGGGGTGCCCACGTAGCTCTTGTTTCCGAAGTCGCTGCGGGGCGTCTCGCCGGTGCCCCAGACCGTGGAGGTGACGCGGTAGTTCTGCTCGTCGGTGCAGTTGAAGCACTCTACCACGGCGGAGAGCTGGCCCGGGCCGAGCCGGAACGGCTTCTGGAGGCGCAGGTTGAGCCCCCAGTAGTCGGGCTGCCGGCCGCTGTTACGCGCGAAGTGCACGCCGCCCACCGTGGGCCGGTCGGTGCCACTGTCGCCATCCTTGTTGAGGTCGGAGCCAGCGGTGATGTTGTACGGCTGGCCGGTGTTGTAGTAGGCGGAGCCGGAGACCACGAACCCCCACCAGGGCGTGTTCCAGGTGCCGTTGGCAGCAATCTTCCACCGCTGGTCGCGGTTGGAGTACCCCCAGTTGCGCTCGATGTCGTTCTTGTCCTCCGCCTGGAGCCCCGAGTAGTTGCGCTCGTTGGAGTCGTTGTCCTGGTCCTTGGACCAGGTCACCGAGAGCAGCCCCGAGAAGCGCTCCACGAACCGGCGCTGCAGCACGGCGGTGAGGGCCTTGTACTCGGAGCGCGCGTCGGAGGTGTACATGGTGATGCGGGAATAGTAGGCGTACGGCCTGGTGGTGGAGTAGAGGGGCAGACCGTTGGGGGCGGTCTTGGGCACGCAGGTCTTGGAGGGCGGACCCTCCACGCAGTCGTACTGGAGGTTGAAATCGGTGAGCCGCTCCAGCTGCTCGCTCTTGGCGTACACGGCACCGAGGGTGAGGGCCGTGTTGGCGAACAGCTCCCGTTCGAACTGGAGCGTGTAGCGGTCGGTGTAGGGGTTTTCGAAGTTGGGATCCACCGTGAACACGCCTGGCTTGGGGATGCTCGTCACCACCGCCGGGTTGATGTAGGCGAAGCCACCCTCGGGGGTCCAGGTGGAACCCCAGGGTGGGGCAATGGGACTGGTGGGGCCGTTGCTCCCAGCGGTGAGAACGAGTTGGGTGGCGTTGTAGCCGTTGGATGTGTTGGCCTGGGCCCACAGCAGGCCGGGGGTGCGGCTCCAGAAGCGACCGGCGGAGAAGCGCACCGCGGTGTTGGCAGCGGGGGCCCAGGTGACGCCAACGCGTGGCGACCACTGGTTATCCATGTCGGGGATGTGCCGAGTCTTGTTGAAGGAACCGTTAGCGTTCATGTCGTCGGGGTTGAGGATGCCGAAGTCGGGGTTGTCCAGCCGCTCCCAGCGCAGACCAAAGGTGACGGTGAGATCGGGGCGAAGGTACCACTGATCCTGGGCGAAGAACGCCAGTTCCTTCTGGGCGAAGTTGGAGTTCCCCGCCTCGTCCACCGTCTTCCCGCCCAGGGGGATGAACTGCCGGTATTCGTACCACTTCCCCGCCAGCAGGTCGGCCTTGGAGTTGAACAGGTAGACGCCGCGCCAGTTCCCCTTGAACACCTGGTCCACGTCGGACTCGTTGTACTCGATGCCGCCCTTGGCCACGTGCTCGCCCAGCATCCAGGTGAAGGTGTCGGCCAGGGTCTTGCGGTGGTTGGTGGAGTCGATGGGGAGGAACGCCACCTCACCGTAGTTGCCCCAGTTGCGCACCTGGATATCGGGCAGGTTCAGCCCCTTGTCCTTGCGCGGGGTGTCCTCGATGACGTACTGGAGGTTGAGGTCGTTGAGCATGTTGGAGCCGATGGTGGCGGAGTGGCTGGCCACGTAGGAGCGGGTGTACAACATTTCGATGCCGTTGTACGACTCTGCGCGGGTGGGCGAACCCCAGGTACCGTTGATCCCTTCGTAGTCCGCGTAGTTGGCGCGGGCCATCACGCGGTTGGTGTTGGAGAGGAAGTAGTCCAGGCGCCCGAAGAGCACGCGGCCATCGTTGGTGCGCACGTAGGTGGGCGGGGTGGCGAGTGCCGGGTACTTGGCAAAGATGTCCGCGTCGATGAGCTTGGCGTCAATGTTGACGGTCTCGTCTTGGGCCTGCTGATCGTAGGAGGTGAAGAAGAAGAGCTTGTCGGGGATGAAGCGGCCGCCCAAGGAGAAGCCGTACTGGTCCTTGCTCTGGTCGTTGAGCTTCAAAGGGGCCGGCGGGTCGGCCACCAGGCTCTGCGGCTGGTTGTACCAGAAGGCAGAACCGTGGAACTCGTTGGTGCCGCTCTTGGTGATGACGTTCACGAAGCCGCCCGCCGAACGGCCGAACTCGGCGGAGGCACCGTTGGTGATCACCGAGAACTCCTTGATGGACTCGATGGACAGCGACAGGGGGGCACGCCCTTCGGCATCGCCGGTGACGCCGCCGAAGAAGCCGTTCATGTTGTCCACGCCGTCAATGGTCACGTTGGTGTTGATGCCCCGTTGACCCGAGAGGGAGATGTACCCGCGCTCGCTCTCCTTGCGCGACTCGGGGGTCAAGTAGACGAGCGTCTCGAAATCCCGGTTGTTTACCGGCAGCGAGGCCAGCTGCTCCGTGAGGATCGTGGTGCCCACCGAGGTCCTCGTCACCTCCACGAGGGGGATCTCGGCGGTGACCGTGATCGACTCCTGCCCGGCCGCCAGTTGCATCGTGAAGTCCACGGTGGGCGCCGAGCCCAGCACCAGCCGCACGTCGGAGCGCGTGGCGGTGGCAAACCCCGCGAGGGAAGCCGTCACCGTGTACGTGCCCGTGGGCAGGTTGAGGACCACGTACCAGCCGCGAGCATCCGTAACCGCGCGGCGGGTGAACCCCGTCTCGTTGTTGCGGACCTCGATGGCCACGCCGGGCAGCACGCCGCCGTCGGCGTCCACCACCACGCCAGAGATGCGGCCAGTGGTGACGTCCGTCTGCGCCAGCGCCGGCGCTGCGAGGGTGGCAGCCACTGCAACGGCCGCCACCGCCCGCATGATCCAGTTGAGTACCTTGTGCCGTTTTTCCATACCATCCTCCTTCTCTCGAGCCATTCGTTCCATGACTCGAGTGCCGTCGGCTCTCGAGCCGTATCCTAGTACAGCCGCCGTATCAACGTACGGTGAAGATCCCCTCGAACGGATGAGGGGCGGTGCCGGGTGGAGCGCGGTAGACTCCCTGGCCGTGGAGTGGCGACTGCTCGTGGATCCGGCCGCCCCCGGGGCGTGGAACATGGCGGTGGACGAGGCGCTAGCCGAGGCGGTGGAGGCGGGCGCCTCCCCACCGGTGCTGCGGTTCTACCGCTGGGATCCCCCCTGCCTGTCCCTGGGCGCCTCGCAGCCCTACGAGGTGGCGGATGCTGCCTTCTGCGCCGCCCAGGGGATCGACCTGGTGCGCCGCCCCACCGGCGGGCGCGCCGTGCTCCACCACCTGGAGGTCACCTACCTGGTGGCGGCGCGCTTGGGGCAGGGGCCGTTTGGGCGCGAGCTGCAGGAAGCCTACCGGCGCATCAACGCAGCCCTGGTGGCTGGCCTGTGGCGGCTGGGGGTGCCGGCCACGGTGGCCGCCCCCTCGCCCGCTCCGGCGATCCGCCCGGGGGAGGCGGTGCCGTGTTTTGTGGCGCCGGCGGCGGGAGAGGTGACGGTGGCGGGGCGCAAGCTGGTGGGCTCGGCGATGCGGCGCATCGGCGAGTCCATCCTCCAGCACGGCTCGCTGCTCCTGGGCTGGGATGGCTGGCGGCAGGCTGGCTGTCTGGGCTTGGCGGACGACGCGGCCTTGCGGGGAGCGGTGGTCACCCTCGAGGAGCTGGGGGTGCCGGTGGTGGGCGAGACGGTGATCGAGGCGCTGGCTGCTGGGCTGGCCGAGTCGTTGGGTGTGCGTCTCGTGCCGTCGCGCCTCTCGCCGGCGGAGGGGCGCCGGGCGCAGCTGCTGCAGCGCGAGCGCTACGGACACGAGCGCTGGACCCGCTGGCGCGATCGCTCGGGCCCCGCGTGAGGGTGGAGGCGGGGCGGCAGCAGTGGGCCTGCTCCCCGGGGCGTCGAGGGAGCGGGCACCTCACCCTGCGGCGCGCAGCGTTGCCAGGAGCTGTTCGAGATCGGCGGGCAGCGGCGCCTGGAAGGTCATGGTTGCCCCGGTGATGGGGTGGGCAATGGTGAGCCGCCAGGCGTGCAGCGCTTGCCGGGGGAAGTCGCGACAGGCCAGCGCGATCCGAGGGTCGGCGATGGTGCGCCACTGGCGACCGCTGTACACCGGATCGCCCACCAGCGCGTGGCCAATGTGGGCCAGGTGCACGCGCACCTGGTGGGTGCGGCCGGTGATGAGCCGGCACTCCAGGAGCGCCGTGCCAACAAACCGCTCCCGCACCCACCACAGCGTGCGGGCTGGCCGTCCGGAAGCCACCACGGCCATGCGCGTGCGGTCGCTGGGGTGGCGGGCAATGGGGCGGTCCACCACCCCTTCCTCCCCCCGCGGCAGGCCGTAGACCACGGCCAGGTAGCGTTTGTCGGTGGTGCGCCAGCGGAAGGCCAGGGCCAGCGCGCGGTGGGCGGCGTCGTGCTTGGCCGCCACCAGCACCCCGGAGGTGTCCTTGTCGAGGCGGTGGACGATCCCCGGCCGCTCCACCCCTCCCACCCCCGACAGGTCGTGGCAGTGGGCCAGGAGGGCGTTGACCAGGGTGCCGTCGGGGTTCCCCGCCGCCGGGTGGACGACCAGCCCCGGCGGTTTGTTGAGGACGATCAGGTGCTCGTCCTCGAAGAGGATGTCCAGGGGCAACGGCTGCGGCACCAGCCCCGAGGGGGCCGGCGGGGGCGGCGACACCTGGATACGGTCGCCGGCGCGCAAGAGCTGCGCCGGCTTGCTGGGGGCGCCGTTGCGCAGCACGTGGCCCGCCTCGATCCAGCGCGCCACCTGCGCCCGCGACCACCCTTGGCCGCAGGCCGCCAGGAACCGGTCGAGGCGCAGCCCCGCCTGCTCCGGCGGCACGAGGAAGGTGAGCCTCGTCTCGACGTCCTCAGGCACCGGCCGCCCCCGGGGAGCGTCCCCTGGGCCCCTGGGTTGCCCGTGGCGTGGCCCCTGCCGTGGTCTGGCACCTGGCTGGCAGCAGTTGCTTCGAGCCGCCGCTCACGCCTGCTGTCCGGCCCTCGCCCGCCGCCGTGCCCAGAGGACGAGGGCAATCCCCACCGGCACCATCACGGCGGCGATGGCTTGGCTGGTGGACAGCGCACCACCGAGCACGAACCCCCGATCCGGATCGCCGCGGAAGAACTCGATGAGGAAGCGGGCGGTCCCGTAGGTGACGAGGTAGGCACCGAACACGGTGCCGGCCGGGGGCCGTTGGCGGAAAAGCCAGGCGAGGAAAAAGAAGTTGACCAGGTTGAACGCCGCCTCGTAGAGCTGCGTGGGGTGGAGGGGAACGAAGAGGGGCGTGCCGGAGATCTCCGCCGCCCGGGGGTGGGTGAACACCACCGCCCAGGGGGCGTGACAGGCGGCCCCGTAGCAGCAGCCAGCGGAAAAGCAGCCAAGGCGCCCGAAGAAGTGCCCCAGCGCCACCGAAGGGGCCAGCACATCGGCGACGGGGAAGAACGCCAGCCTGTGCCGGCGCAGCAGGACGATGGCAGCAGCGGCCGCGCCAATGAGTCCGCCGTAGAACACCCCGCCGGCGCGCAGCAGCCCCCACCACCCGGCCGGCGACGCGAGGTACGAGGGCTCGGTGACGACCAGCAGCACCTTGGCGCCCACCAGGCCCCACAGCACCACCCAGAGCGCCACGTCCGCCACCAGGTGGCCGGAGAGGCCAACGGTCTCGGCGCGGCGAGCAGCCAGATAGAGCGCCAGCGCCAGGCCAATCACCAGCAGCACCCCGTAGGTGGGGAGCTGGAAGAAGCCAAAATCAACGAGCACTGGATGCACGGCCGTCCCCCCTTCCCCCGACCAACTCGGCAAGCACGATGACGCCCACGCCCACGGTGATGGCAGCGTCAGCCACGTTGAACGCCGGCCAGTGGAGCTCGCGCCCGGCGCTCCGCAGGAAGAGGTCGAGGAAGTCCACCACTTCGCCGCGCGCGAGCCGGTCCACGAGGTTACCCACCGCACCCCCCAGCACCAGCGCCAGCCCGAGCCAGGCGAACCCTTCCCCGTGGGAGCGCCGGAGCTGGTGCACGAGCACGGCCACGGTCACCACCACCGCCAGGAGCAAGAGCGTGTGCACCATCGGCCCGGCGTTCCCCAGCAGCCCAAAGGCAATGCCGCGGTTGCGCGTGTGTACGAGACGAACGAGACCCGGGACGATGTCGCGTTCCGCGCCAAAGGGGAGGGCTGCCACCACCCACAGCTTGGTGAGCTGGTCCACCAGGACCACGCACCCCGCCACAGCGGCGGCGCGCAGTGCCATCAGCGCCCCCCCCCTGGCGACAGCTGCAACACCACCTCCAGACAGCGCGGACACAGGTCGGGGTGGGAGGGGTGGTGGGGCGGGGTGGCCGAGACCTGCCAGCAGCGCGGGCACGGCGTCCCCTGGGCGCGCTGCACGGCAAACATGAGCCCTGGATAGGCGAGCGAAGCCACGTTGCCAGCGCCGGGGAGGGCCTGGGAGAGGATGCACAGCTCGGGCAGCGTGACTCTTGCCACGTGGAGATCGGCATCGAGGGCAGCGCGCTCCCCGCCCACCAGGATGGCCGCCTCCAGCCCCTTGCCAAACTCCCCCGCCTGTCGGTGCTGCTCCAGCTCCCGATAGACCTCGCTCCGGAAGGCGAAGAGGCGCTCGAAAGCTGCGTCCGCTTCCCCCGCCTCGCCCGCGTCCTCCAGGCGCTCCAGCTCGGCCAGGTGCACCGAGGGCAGCGAGGTGCCGGGCAGGTGTTCCCACACCTCGTCGGCGGTGAAGGCCAGCACGGGAGCCAGGGCGGTGGTGAGGAGGTGGGCGAGCCGGTAGAGCACGGTCTGGGCCGAGCGGCGGGCCGGGTCGAGGGGGTGGGAGCAGTAGAGCCGGTCCTTGAGGATGTCCAGGTACAGGGCGGAGAGGTCCACGTTGCAGAAGTTGTTCACGGCGTGGTAGACGGTGTGGAACTCGTACTCCAGGTACGCCTTCTCGATGCGGCGGGCGAGCTCGCGGCCGCGCCGGAGGAAGTGGGCATCCAGGGGGAGCAGCTCCTGGGTGGGCAGCGCGTGCCGGTGCGGGTCGAAGTCGTACAGGTTGGAGAGCAGGAAGCGAAGGGTGTTGCGGATCTTCCGGTACGCCTCGGCGGTGCGCGTCATGGACTCGAGGGAGAAGGGCATGTCCTCGCGGAAGTCCACCGAGGCGGCCCAGAGGCGCAGCGCGTCGGCCCCAAACTTCTGGATCACCTCCAGGGGAGGCACCACGTTCCCCAGCGACTTGGACATCTTGCGCCCCTCGGCGTCCAGCACGTGGCCGTGGACCACGACGCCGCGGAACGGCGCCGCGCCGTGGGTCACCGCCCCCACCAGCAGCGAGGCCTGGAACCACCCCCGGTACTGGTCGTGGGCCTCCACGTACAGGTCTGCCGGCCACGACAACCCCTCGAACCGCTGGTTGTCGCACACCGCCAGGTGCGAGGCCCCCGAATCGAACCAAACGTCCAGGATGTCCTGCTCCTTGCGCCAGGCTCGCCCCCCGCACCGCGGGCAGACGAGGCCGGGAGGGGCGAACTCCTCCACGGGCCGCGCGTACCAGGCGTCCGCCCCCTCCTGGGCGAAGAGCGCCTCGACGCGGGCAAAAAACGCCCGTACCGCGGCGGGGTCGCTGCCGTCCGGCCAGATCGTCCGACACGACTCGTTGGCGCACACCAGCACGGTGATGGGCGAGCCCCAGCGGCGCTGGCGCGACACGCACCACTCGAAGCGGTTCTCCACCATGCCGGCGATACGCGGTTCCCCCCAGGGGGGGACCCAGCTGGCCTTGTGGATTGCCTCCAAGACCCGTTCCCGCAGGTCGAGGCGGGCGTAGGGTGCCGCCTCGCGCGTAAGGGCAATGAAGTACTGCTCGGTGGCGCGGAAGATTACTGGCTGCTTGCACCGCCAGCAGTGGGGGTAGTCGTGCTCGCTCCTGCCCGAGGCGAGGAGGGCGCCGACCCCCTCCAGCTCCGCCGTGACGCGCTGGTTTGCCTCCAACACCGCCTCGCCGGCGAGGGCGGCCACCTCGGCGGTGTAGCGCCCCTCCTCGTCCACGGGGGAGAGGATGGGGATCCCCTCCACCTTGCCGGTGCGGAAGTCGTCCTCGCCGTGCCCCGGGGCGGTGTGCACGAGGCCGGTGCCGGTATCCAGCGTCACGTACTCGGCGGGAACGATGCGGAAGACGTTGGCGCCCTGGGGCAGCACCACCCGCCAAGCAGCATCGAGGGGGTGGCGGTAGGTGAGGCCCACCAGGGCGGACCCCTTGGCCCGGGCGATGACGTGGCCGGTAAGGCCGGCGCGCTCCAGCGTGGGGGGGGCGAGCACCCCGGCGGTAACCAGATCACCCCGCTCGGTGTGGAGGAGCACGTACTCGGCCTCCGGATGCACGGCGATGGCCAGGTTGGAGGGGATCGTCCAGGGCGTGGTGGTCCAGATGGCAAAGGCAGCGGGGGCATCGCCCTCCACTCCAAAGGCGCGGCGCAGGGCCGCGGGGTCGCTGGCGGCAAACGCCACCCAGATCTCGGGGTCGCGGCGCGGGTGGTACTCCAGCTCCGCCTCTGCCAGGGCGGTGCGGCAGTGCCAGCACCAGCGGATCGCCTTGCGTTCGCGGTAGAGGAGCCCCTGCTCCACCACCCGACCCAGGGCCGCGGCAATGTCCGCCTCGTAGCGCGGCGACATGGTCAGGTACGGGGCGTCCCACGTCCCCCACCCCCCCAGGCGGCGGAACTCCTCGCGCTGAATGGCCACGAACTTCTCGGCGTAGGCGCGGCACGCGGCGCGGATCTCCAGGTCGGACATGGAGCGCTTGGCACTGCCCAGCTCGCGGTCCACCTTGTGCTCGATGGGGAGGCCGTGGCAATCCCAGCCGGGCACGAAGGGGACGTCCCAGCCCAGCAGGGTGCGGCTGCGGACGATGAGGTCCTTGAGGATCTTGTTGAAGGCGGTGCCCAGGTGGATGTGCTCGTTGGCGTAGGGGGGGCCGTCGTGGAGCACGAAGCGCGGTCGCCCAGCGCGGGCAGCGCGCAGCTTGCCGTACATGTTCTCGCGCTCCCAGCGGGCCAGGCGCTCCGGCTCGCGGGTGGCCGCATCGGCGCGCATGGGAAAGTCGGTCTTCGGGAGGTTCAACGTGTCCTTGTACATGCCATCCTCGCTGCTCCGCCGCACCCTCGCCGGCGCGGCCGTGGGCGCAACCTTAGAGAGCGGCGCCCCAGGGCGTCAAGGAGGAAGGAGCCCAGACGCACCTCGGGCCCTTCCCCTGCCCACGCTTACCCGTCCGTTTCCAGAACCACCACCGCCACCGCCACGCCGCCGTCGTGGGCAATCGACAGGTGGGAACGCGACACCCCGCGGAGCCGAGCCCGCGCGGCCGCGCCGCCGGACAGGGCGAGGGTGGGAGCGCCGGCCCCAGCGTGGACCACCGTGACATCGCGCCACCCCACCCCCTCCCCCCAGCCGGTGCCCAGCGCCTTGAAGGTCGCCTCCTTGGCGGCGAGCAGGCCGGCCACATGCTCCGCCTGCAGGCGGCGCACCTCTCCCTCGGCAAAGCACCGTGCGAGCAAGCGGGCGCCGTAGCGGGCGAGCAGCCTTTCCACCCGTTCCACCGGCACGAGGTCCACACCCACCCCGGCGATCACGCCTGCTGCCCCTCCCCGGCTAGCCACCCCAGGGCGGCGGGGAAGTGGAGGGCGCCAAAGCCAGAGATCGCCCCGCGCACCGCCGGGTGCGCCAGCCAGCCGGTGAGCCAGAGGGGCGCCTCCGCCACCACCCGCGACGACCAGAAGGCGCTCCACGGTGCCAGGATGAAGAACCATCCTGCGGCACACAGGTAGAGAACGACGCCCAACGTCGCCAAGGTGCGGAGGAGGGCCGCTTGCGCCACGGCCCGATTGTAGAGCACCGCACCCGCCGGGGCCGGCAGCGGTGGACCCCGCCTGCGGAAAGGTATCTGGGGCTGCCCCAAGCTTCACGGCATGGCCGCTGGGGTGTCCTGGAACACCCAGGGGTGACGGGCCGCATACCCGTCCGCCTCGAGGCGGCGGCGGAGCTCGCTGGCGATCTCCGGGTCCACCACCCGCTTGAACACCGCCGGGTTGAGCTTCACGGCGCGGACCAGGTGTTGGGTGCCGCCCTCGCGATCGCCCAGGAGCAGCAACGTCATGCCCACGTCGAAGTGCGCCTCGGGCCGCTCGCCCAGGGCCAGACCGCGCTGGAAGTGGCGCAGCGCCACCTCTGGCCGTTTTGCCTCGATGGCCAGGTTGCCCGCCGCCAGTTCGCCAGCGGCCGAGTAAGGCAGCCAGCGCAGGTGCGCCTCCAGGCGCGGCAGCGCCAACGCTGCCAGTTGGGGGGGCGGGGCGTCGGGACCGCCGGCCCGGATGGAGTTCACCAGCACCTCGGCAGCGCGGATGGCGCGCGCGGCACGGTGGCGGCTCCAGGCGATGCCGGCGCCGGCCGCCGCGATGAGCAGCACGGCGAGCAGCCGCCCCCACCCGCCCCGCCGGCCGGTGGGAGGGGCGGGCAGGGGTGGCATGGCCAGCGACAGGAGCACCGCCCACTGCGCGGCCACGGTTGCCAGGTGGAGGGGGAACTGAGCTGCCGCCACGAGCCCCGCCACCGCGGCCAGCGGCCCCACGGCTGGCAGTACCCCGCCCAGCCGGGCCCCGCGGCGCCAGGCGAGCAGGCACGCTCCAGCCAGGAGGGCAGCGCCAACGAGCCCCGTCTCCGCCAGGAACTGGAGCGGTTCACTGTGGGCTTCGCCAAAGCCGGTGACGAGGTCCAGGATGCGCCCGCGCACCGCCAGGGCCTCCTCGCTCTGGAACCGGTACGACTCGGCGCCAAAGAGGCCGAACCCCACGCCTGTGAGGGGACGGGCCCGGACCATGGCCAGGGCGGCAGCAAAGCTCACGGCACGGCCGCTGCCGAGCCATAGCCAGTCTCCCCGGCGCAGTTGCTCCACGGCCATGTCGAGGCGCTGCGCCAGGGGGCCCAAGGTGGCGACGGCGAGCAGCGCCACCGCGAGGGCGGCCAAACCCACCGGCCGCACGCGGGCCGGCAGACGCCTTGCCAGGAGCAGGGCGAACCCCACGCCCATGGCGGCCACCACGGTCACCGTGGCCGTGAACACAGCCACGCCGGTGAGCAGCAGGGAGGTGGCCACCAGCACCCAGCGCCCGCGCCTGGTTTCCAGGGCGAGCGCCGCGGCCAGCACCGCTGGCACGGCCACGAACACCGCCACGTCGGCTGGGTTGCCCAAGGTGCCCACGACGGTGAAGCGGCCACTCGTCGCCTCCAGGGCGCGGTAGCTCGGGGGCTCCAGCGCCGGGGAGCGGAAGGCCAGGGCCAGGAGCGACTGTATGACGGTACTCACCAGCACCACGGTGCGCAGGGTTACACGCCTGCTGTCGGGGAACTGCCGCAAGGCCACGATCCCCAGCGCCACTAGGAGGATCGGGAGGAGGGCCGCCGTGGCACGCAGTGGCTGGGAGCTGGTGACGGCGCTCAGCACCGCTGCGGCGCTCACCCCCACCCAGGGCAGCAGCCACGGGTCGCGCCAGGTGGCGCGGGTCCACGACACCGCAGCGATCCCCGCCAGCACCACCCAGCTCGCGAGCGCAAGGCCCGACTTGGGGGCGCGGAAGGGGTTGGCAGCGGTAATGTCCCAGACCAGCGGCACGGCGAGGAGGAGCAGCACGGCGGCGAGCCAGGCGAGGCGCCGTGTGGTTTGCAGCCAGGGGGGATCGGGCGCCGCTCTCGGTTGACGGTTTCTCCCGCGCATACCTCACTCCTCCAGCCGCACCGAGACGATTCGCGACACCCCCGGCTCGGCCATGGTCACGCCGTAGAGGACGTCGGCGTGGGCCATGGTGCGGCGGTTGTGGGTGATGAGGATGAACTGGGTGGCAGCACTCATCTCCCGCAGCAGCCGGCACAGCCGTTCCACGTTGCTGTCGTCCAGGGCAGCATCCACCTCGTCCAGGACGCAGAAGGGGGCCGGGCGGATGCGGAACAGCGCCAGCAGGAGGGCAATGGCGGCCAGGGCCTTTTCGCCACCGGAGAGGAGCAGTACCGACTGGGTGTGCTTGCCGGGCGGACGCACCCGCACCTCGATGCCACTCTCCAGGGGACTTTCCGGGTCGGCGAGTTCCAGGTAAGCATCGCCGCCGGCAAAGAGCGTCCGGAACACCTCGGCAAAGCTCCGCGACGCCTCTTCGAGGGTGGCCAGGAAACGCGCGGAGCAGGTGTCGTCCAGCTCTTTGATGGTGGCCGCCAGGGACTCCAGGGCGCGCTCCAGATCGCGGCGCTGGGTGCGCAGGAAGGCGTACCGCTCCTCCAGGGCCTGGCGCTCCGCCAGCGCCAGCTCGTTGACCGGCCCCACCTCGGCCAGCTGCGCCGCCAGCTCCCTCTCGCGCTCCTCCCAGGCGGGCAACTCCTCCTCGCTCGGGGGGGTCGCGTCGGGGGTTGCCCCTTGGGGCAGCACCAGGGCCGCGGTCTGTTCGATCCGGGCTACTTCGGCACGAGCTTCGGCCACCGCCAGCCGCGCCGCGTAGAGGGCGTCCTGGGCCGCCTGGTGTTGCCGGCGCTGGGCTTCCTCCTTTTCGCTTTCCGCCTCCACGCGGGCCCGGGTGACCGCTTCCTCTTCTGTGAGGGCGGCCACGCGCTGCGACGCCTGCCGGTGGGCCGCCAGGAGCAGGGCCAGGTCAGCTCGCCGGGCAGCGACGGTGGCGCGCGCCTGCTCGACCCGCTGTTGCTGTGCTTCCCGTTCGGCGACAGCGGCTGCCAGTCGCGCCGCAAGCGCCGCCGCTTCCCGCGCACACCCCGCGCGCTCCCGCTCGGCTGCAGCCAGGCGCTCGCGGGTCACTGCCACCACGCTGTGGGCGCGCTCGGCCGCGGCCGTGGCAGCGGCCGCCGCCCCGCGTGCCGCTTCCGCCTGCTGGCCCAGCTCCTCCGCCGTGCGTTCCATCTCCTCCACCCGCTGGGCGAGGCGCTCCGCCTCCTCCTGGGCGGCGTGCAGGCGGGTGGCGAGGGCTTCCAGCTCCTGGGTGAGACGGGTCTCCTCTGCACCCAGGGCTTCCAGTTCGCGCTCCAGCCGCTGCCGTTCGCGGTGCCGCGCCTCGCACAGCGAGCGGGCTGCCGCTGCTGCCGCGGCGGCGCGCCGCCCCTCTTCCTCGCGCTGGCCCAGCTCCGCCTCCAACGTCTCCAGGCGCTCGGCGAGGGTTGCGAGTTGGGCTGTGAGGTTCTCCTCCTCTACCCCTGTTTGCTGCTCGGCGGCCAGGGCCTCTCGGTGCCGGGCCCGCAGTTCCAAGAGCCCTGCGCCGGCGCTTGGGCCCCCGGCCAGGGTGACGCGCGTGCCGCGCCGGCGGCCACGCTCGGGCAGGACGAGGACGAGGTCGGGGTCTTCGGCAGCGAGGGTTGCAGCGTGCGCGGCGCTCTCGGCCGTGGCGGCTCGGGGCAGGGCGCGGGAGAGCCACGGGAGGTCGCGCTCCGCCACCCGGGCGGCGGCCAGCAGGGGCGAGGGCCTGGCCGGCAGAGAGCGGTCCGCCACCACCGCTTCGACGCGGCCTTCGAGGCGGTCGAGGGCAGCGAACAGGTGCTGGAGGGTTTCCTCGTCGGCCAGCACTGGCAGCGAGAGGAGCTCCCCGAAGGCGCGGTCGAAGAGGGGAGCCAGCTCGGGCGGTGGGTCGAGGAAATCGGCCACGGTTCCTATGACGGCCTCCTGGCGCAGCACGCGCGCAAGGGCCTGGGGGAGGGTGCGCGCCGTCTGGAGTTGGCGCTCGAGGGCCTCCCGCTCGTGGCGGGCCTGCCAGCGGGCGTGGGCTGCTGCATCGCGAAGGCGCGCCACCTCGGCCCTCTGCGCCTTGAGCTGGGCGTGGCGCCGGCGCGTCTCCTCCTGGGCCGCCTCGGCAGCGTGCAGCGCCGCCTCTGCCTCGGCCGCCTGGCGGGCCGCCTCCTCCTCGGACGTGCCCAAGGTGCCCAGGTGGGTGCGCAGTCGCGCTGCCTCTGCTTGCAGGCGCCGCAGCTGGAAGCGGCTCTGTTCGTGCTCCACCTCGAGGCGGTGCACCTGCGCCCGTGCTTCGCTTGCAACGGCAAGGGCCTGCAACAAATGGCGGCGTTGCTCCTCCGCCCCCGCCACCACGCGCGTGGCCTCGGCCGCAGCGGCCGCTGCTGCCGCTTGGGCGGCGTCGCTGGCTGCCTGCGCCGCCTCCAGCTGGCTGCGCGTCGTGGCCAGGGCCCCTGTCAAGGTTTCGGCACGCACCTCCAGCTCGCGCCGCTGCGCCTCCATGCTGGCAATTTCCGTTGCCGCCCTGGCAACGCTGGCGAGAGCGTCCTCCACCTCGCGGCGTGCCGCCGCCTCTTCCGCCTCGCAGCGCACCGCTGCTGCCTGGGCCTCGGCCTCTTCGCGGCGGGCGGCGGCGAGCGCTTCGTGGCAGCGGTCCAGGACACCCCGCGCCTGCTCCAGGCGCGCGCCCGCCTCGGCGAGCCGTGCGGCCTCCGCCGCCTCCTGCTCCGTGGCCTCTGCCACAGCTCGCTCGCGCTCCTCCAGGCGGCGGGACGCTGCCTGGCGGCGCCCGGCCAGGAGGGCCGAGCGGGTCGCCACCAGCTGGTCGCGCAGCTCGAAGTAGCGCTCTGTCTGGCGGGCCTGCTTGCGCACCGCCTCCAGGGAACGGCGGATCTCGTTGCTCACATCCACGATCCGCACCAGGTTGGCGCGGGTTTCGGCAAGCCTGAGCTCGGCCTCGTGGCGTCGGGCCCGGAAACGGGTGATGCCGGCCGCCTCTTCGAAGAGGGCGCGGCGCTCGTTGGCGCGCAGCGACAGGACCTGGCCGATGCGGCCCTGTTCGATGACGGCGTAAGCACGGGTGCCCAGGCCGGCGTCGAAGAGCGCGTCCATCACATCCTTGAGGCGCACCTTGCGGCCGTGGAGGCGGTACTCCGAGGTGCCGTCGCGAAAGACCCTCCGGCTCACCTCCAGGACCCCGCCGGTGGAGGCCCAGCGGCCGTCGCTGGAGGAGATGGTGATGGCCACCTCGGCCGCCCCCAGGGGGGGGCGGTTGGGGGAGCCGGCGAAGATCACCTCCGCCATGGACTGCGAGCGGAGGAGGCGGGCGGACTGCTCCCCCAGTACCCAGGCAATGGCGTCGGAGATGTTGGACTTGCCGGCGCCGTTGGGTCCGACGATGGCAATGAGCGAGCCGGGGAACGGCAGCTCCACCCGGCCTGCAAAGGACTTGAAGCCTTCCATCACGAGCCGGGTGAGTCGGAGCGTGGCCATGTTCGAGGGGCGGATGGTACCACCGCGTGGGGTCTCAGGAGCTCCGCTGCCGGCCCTCGCCCCACACCCCCGCAACCCTCGTGCCGCAGTTGGGGCAACGGCCGTCACTGCCCAGCCGGCAGCGCAGCACGGCAAAACCGCGGCGCTCCACCAGCGTCTTGCGGCAGTGGGGGCAACGGGTGTGCTCCAGATCGCCCACGCTTCCCGGAAGGTTGCCCGCGTACACGAAGCGCAGCCCGGCCTGGCGCCCCCGCTGGGCAGCCCGCAGGAGGGTGGCGACCGGCGTGGGCGGCGTGCTGTGCCAGCGGTACTCGGGGCGGAACGCGGTGACGTGCCAGGGGAGGTCGGGGGAGATGCCGGCGAGGAACGAGGCGATGTCGTCGAGTTCGGCATCGGTGTCGTTGCAACCCGGCACCACCAGGGTCACCACCTCCACCCAAATCCCCCGGGCAACGGCAGCAGCAATGGTCTCGGTGACCGCTGCCAACCGCCCCCCCAGCGACCGGTACGTCGCCTCGCGGAACCCCTTGAGATCGATCTTCAGGGCGTCCAGGCGCGGGGCGAGGAAGTCCAGCACCTCGGTGGTGGCGTAACCGTTGGAGACGAAGCTGGTCCGCAAGCCTGCCTGGCGCGCGAGGGTGAAGATGTCGGCGGCCCACTCGGTCGTGATGAGCGGCTCGTTGTACGTGCTGGTCACCACCGTGCACCCGGTGTCGAGAGCGGCCCGCACCAGACTCTCCGGGGTGATGCGGGAGACGGGGGCACCGGCGCGCTCATCGTGCCCCACCTGGGAGGTGACCCAGTTCTGGCAGAAGGGGCAGCGGAAGTTGCACCCCAGCATGCCGAAGGAGAGGGCCCGAGCTCCCGGCAGGAAGTGGAAGAACGGCTTCTTTTCGATGGGGTCCACCGCCACCCCCGCCGCGTACCCCCAGGGGACCCGCAGCGCCTCCCCCTCCCGGCGGCGCACCTGACAGATCCCTCGGGCGCCCTCCGCGAGCTTGCAGCGGTGGGCGCAGGCCACGCAGACTAGCTTGCCGGAGGGGTGGGGCCGGGCCAGCTCGGCGCGGGTCGCCGCCGGATACTCCAGCTCTCCTGCCACGCTTCCAGTGTGGGGCGTTGTCTTGACGATGGCAAGGGCGGCCGTCACAATCGGCGCCGGGACGCCAATGCAGCAAGAGCAAGAGGTGCGGGTGGCGCCGTGTGGTCGGTCGGGTTTTGGCGGCCGAATCCTCGTGCCACCCTCCAAGAGTGTGACGCAGCGGGCGGTGGTGGCGGCAGCCTTGGCACCCCCTTCGCTGGTGCGCCGGCCGCTCGACGCCGAGGATCCGCGCCTGCTCGTGGCAGCCCTGCAAACCGCCGGGTTTCGCCTCGCCTGGGAGGGGGATGTGGTGCGCTCGCAGGGGTGGCACCCCGTGGAGCGTGGCGAGCTGTTCCTGGGCAACAACGGGACTGGCGTGCGCTTCCTGCTCGCCCAGCTCGCCGCCACCCCCGGCAGCTGGCGGCTGGACGGGACGGGGCGCCTGCGAGAGCGGCCGGTCGCCCCCCTGGTGGCCGCGTTGCTCCAGCTGGGCGCTCGCATTGCGGCTGCCGACCCCAGCCAGGGGGGAGCCGCGCCGGCCCTGCCGTTGGAGATCGTGGGCGGGGGGGTGCGGGGTGGGGAGGTGACGCTGGATGCCGCGGTCTCCAGCCAGTTCGTCTCGGCGCTCATGTTGCTGGCCCCCCGCCTGCCGGGGGGCCTCACCATCCGCTTGGCTGCGCCGCCCACCTCGCGGCCTTACCTGGAACTTACCGCGGAGGTGCTGGCTCGGTTTGGTGCGCAGGTCGCCTGGCGCGGGCCGCTGGAACTTGTGGTGCCGGGGGGTGGGCTCGAACCCGCGGTGTTCGAGGTGGAGGGGGACTGGTCCGCCGCGGCGTTTCCAATGGCTGCCGCTGCCCTCACCGGGGGAACCGTGGAGGTGGTGGGGGTACGCCGGGACTCGCGCCAGGGCGATGCCGCCATCGTGCGGCTGCTGGAAGGGATCGGCTGCTCGGTGACGGCCAGCGAGGAGGGGGTGCGGGTGGCCGGGCCGGCCACGCGCCCGCTGGTGGCCTCGCTGCGGGATACCCCTGACCTCTTTCCGCCGCTGGCGGTGGTGGCAGCCGTGGTGGGTGGGCGGCTCGAGGGACTGTCCGGACTTG
>Ga0068707_1000725_pt1 | contig 22128 bp, 19 predicted proteins | sample YNPNPMetaG_FD_66600 | JGI IMG/M metagenome (GOLD analysis project Ga0068707, IMG submission 66600) | Anoxygenic and chlorotrophic microbial mat microbial communities from Yellowstone National Park, USA - YNP NP MetaG | ecosystem: Environmental > Aquatic > Thermal springs > Hot (42-90C) >...
GAACGGCAAGAGGGTGGAGGACATCCTGGATCACCCGGTGACCAGGACCGTGGTGGAGGCCAACAAGGCCAGCTACGCCTGGGCCCTGGACCCCAGGTTCAAGGACATCATGTCCGTGAATTCCCCCCTCATCGGCGAGCCGGTGAACCGTTACACCCATGTGAGCGGGAGCATAGAGGACCTCGTGGCCAAGGCCCAGGCCGGCACCTTCACCGCGGAGCGCCTGGGGACATGCATTTACAGGTGCGTGGGGTACGATGCCTTCCACGCCCTGGCCAGCACCTGCTGGGAGATGGACCAGGCCCTCGGCACCGACTACCACCGGAGGTTCATCGCCTACCTGAAGAAGGTGCAGCGGGAGGACCTCTCCGTGGCCGGCGCCCTGACCGAGCCGAGGGGTGATCGCAAGAAGAGGGCCCTGGAGTGGCCGGATCCGTATCTGTCCCTCAAGGTTGTGGAGAAGCGGTCGGACGGGATCGTGGTCCGGGGGGCCAAGATCAACATAAGCGGGGCCTACGCCAGCCACGAGCTGGTGGTCCTGCCTCAATCCGCCAAGGTCCCTGGGGAGGAGGACTACGCCGTGGCCTTCGCCGTGCCCACGGACTCCCCCGGCCTCACCTACATCTGTCAATACTCTCCTTACTCTGCCGAGAGGGAGCAGGCCGATGACATCTACGACCTTGGCAACCCCTTGTACGGCCAGCGGGAGACCTCCATGGTGGTGTTCGACAACGTCTTCGTCCCGTGGGAGAGGGTCTTCCACTGCGGGGAGGTCTCTTACTCCTTGAAGTTCGTGGAGCGTTTCGCCAAGACGCACCGGATGACATGCGGCGGCACGTGCAAGGTTGGGTTCATGAACCTGATCATAGGGGCATGCAAGCTGATCCAGGAGTACAAGGGGCTGGAGAAGGCGGCGCACATCAACGATCAACTGGTGGAGATGGTGACCCTGCGGGAGACCGGAAGGGCCTGCGGTCTGGCCTCGGCCCGGCTGGGTCAGGAGGAGCCCCCGGGCTCCGGGGTCTTCCTGCCCGACGAGCTCATGGGCAACGTCTCCAAGCTCAACATCTGCAACGCCTTCTGGCGGGTCCTGGCATTGGCGGGCGACATAGGCGGAGGGCTCATAGTGACCCTCCCCTCCCTGAAGGAACTCCAGAACCCCGAGACCAGGGCCTTCGTGGAGGAGTTCTACAGCTTCGGGTCCGCGGAACCGACGGAGAACATTCTCAAGGTCCACAAGCTGCTCCAGAACTGGACCGCGGGACAGCATGGTGTGGCCACATGGCACGGCGCAGGCCCGGTCATGGCCCAGAAGATCATGATCCAACGCGTGGTGAATTACGACCACGAGAAGGCGCTGGTCAAGGAGGCCCTGAGACTCAAAGAAAAGGGCTGAGAGAGGCGAAGGCCCCTTGCCGAGTTCTCGTCCGGCTTACGTTTTCTTGTCGCATGTCATGGAGAGCCGGGGGCGCGCTTCTCGTGGGGGCGAGCCCCTGCGGGGCCGTCGTGATGGGTCCGATGACGCAGTATTCGAATCTGGATGAGGAGGGAGAGATCATGAAGGTGGCAATTCCGCTAGCTGAAGGGGTCCTTTGCAACCACTTCGGCCACTGCCAGCAGTTCGCCATCGTGCATGTGGAGCAAGGCCGTATCGTGGGGAAGGAGCTGCTCACCCCGCCGCCTCACGAACCGGGAGTGCTGCCTCGGTGGCTCCACGGACTGGGGGTGAAAGTGATCATAGCCGGGGGAATGGGGGCCCGGGCCCTGGGCTTGTTCTCGGAGAACGGGATCCAGGTCCTCACGGGTGCCCCGAACCTCCCCCCCGAGACCCTGGTGGAGCAGTACCTGAGCCACACCCTGAGCACAGGCCCGAACGTGTGTGACCACTGAGGAAGCGCGCGTCTGCCCTGCCATTTCCAGGCGACCGCAGAGGCGGGGGAACCCCTCACAAGCATGAACCGGCGTCCCGGGGAAAGGGACTGGAACAAAGGCCCACGCCGCAAAGAGGGAGGCGTTCGGCCCTGCCGTAACTCGCAAGGAGGAAAGAGACATGACCAGGATCGCCATCATCGGGTGCAAGAGGATCCAGGACCAGTTGTGCGTGGCATGCGAGAAGTGCCTCAAGGGGATCAGCAAGAGGGAGGGCGAGTTCTCCCGGTATACCGACGGGATCGAGCTCGTGGCGCTGGGCAACTGCGGGGACTGCCCGGGGCTCATCATCCCGAAGCTGAAGCTCATGAAGGAGATCGCCCACGAGATCGAGCGAGACTTCGACGTGATCCACCTAGGCACCTGTGTGGTGAAGGCCAAGAAGACGGCGCAATGCCCCCTGGACTTCGACAAGGTGGCTGCCATGGTCAAGGAGAATTTCGGCAAAGATGTCGTGGTGGGGACTCATCCCTACTGATCCCTTGGGCGGTAGCGGAGGGTGCCGGATGGAGTTAAAGGATTCAAACGAGGCGTGGGACGATCTGGATCAAGCCATCTTGACGGGATTGGGCAGCGGCTTGAGCCCGACACTGGTAGAGCACGCCCTGAGGCCGCGCAACGTCGGCTCCTTGGAGAAGCCGGACGGGGAGGCGACACTGAGCGGGATCTGCGAGGACACCGTGAGGATCCAACTCAGGCTGAACAACGAGAGGATCGAAGAGGTCGCATTCATGACCGATGGATGCGGGGCCACCGTGGCTTGCGGGAGCATGGTGACGGAACTGGCCCGCGGCAAGACCCTCCAGGAGGCCATGAAGATAGACGGCAAGAAGGTGATCGAGGCCTTCGGCGGTTTGCCCATAGAGCATACCCACTGTGCGGACCTGGCGGCCAACACCTTGAGGGCGGCCCTCAACGATGCCCTGCAGTGCCAGCGGGAGCCGTGGAAACGGCTCTACCGACCCAGGGGGGATCGGCGATGATCTTGGCCGTGGCCAGCGGCAAGGGGGGCACCGGCAAGACCACGATAGCCACCAATCTGGCCAGGTGCCTGGGCAGCCGTGCGCAGCTCATCGATTGCGATGTGGAAGAGCCCAATGCCCATCTTTTTCTCAAGCCCGTGATCGAGAGGGTCACCGAGGTCTCATTGCCGGTCCCGGAGGTGGACCTCTCCAGGTGCACCTACTGCGGCAAATGCGCGGAGTTCTGCCGTTTCTCGGCCATCGTCGTCGTGGGAAAGGAGGTGCTCAGCTTTCCGGAGATGTGTCACGGCTGCGGCGGATGCGGCCTGGTGTGCCCGGAAAAGGCCATAGGGGAGTCACCTCGGGTGCTCGGGGTCCTCGAGGAGGGCGTGGCCCACGGGGTGGCCTTCGTCCATGGGAGGCTGCGGGTGGGTGAGGCCATGTCCCCTCCCCTCATCAGGGCGGCTCGCAGGCTGGCCAGGGCTGACCGCATAGTCATCATCGATGCCCCGCCCGGGACCTCGTGCCCGGTCATCACAGCGGTAAGGGACACGGATTACTGCGTCATGGTGACCGAACCGACCCCGTTCGGGATCAATGACCTGATCCTGGCGGTGGAGGTGGTGCGCTCGTTGGGGGTCCCTCATGGGGTAGTGGTGAACCGCTCTGATCTGGACAGCGAGGAGCTCCACGAGCTCTGCAGGAGGGAAGGGCTGCCGATCCTCCTGGAGGTCCCAGAGGACCGAGGGATCGCCGAGGCGTATTCCAGGGGGGAGATGGTTGTGGACGTCTATCCCGGTTACAGGTGGGAGTTCCTGAACCTCTACCAGCGGATAAGGATCGAACTGGCCAGGGCCAAGGCACAAGGATCGAGCCGTGTCGGGCAGGCTCGAGGCCTGTAACCTGGGGAGGGCGTGAGATTGCCGAGAGAAGTGGTGATCATCAGTGGCAAGGGCGGGACCGGCAAGACCACCATCGCCGCTTGTTTCGCCGCGCTGGCAGAAAGCAAGGTCCTGGCGGACGCGGATGTGGATGCAGCCGACCTCTTCATCCTGCTCAAGCCGAGGGTCCGCAGGCAGGAGGAGTTCCGCAGTGGGCACAAGGCGTGGCTTGATCCAGGGCTATGCACCCAGTGCGGCCAATGCGTGGAGCTTTGTCGAGCGGGGGCCATCTCCAAGGACTTCCGGATCGATCCCGTGGGCTGCGAGGGGTGCGCGGTGTGCGCCCACTTCTGTCCCGCGGGCGCCATCGAGATGCGCCAGTGCGTATGTGGCCAGTGGTTCGTCTCTGACACCGTCTATGGGCCGTTTGTCCACGCGAGGCTGGGCGCAGGGGAGGAGAATTCCGGCAAGCTGGTGACCCTGGTTCGCCACGAGGCCAGGATCATAGCGGAGGAACGGAAACTGGATTGGATAATCGTGGACGGTCCGCCAGGGATAGGCTGTCCGGTCATCTCCTCCGTAACGGGGGCCTCGGCCGTGCTGATCGTCACCGAGCCGACCGTATCGGGCATCCACGACATGAAGAGGGTCGCAGAGTTGGCGGCCCATTTCAGGGTGCCTGCGGCGGTATGCATCAACAAATGGGACATCAACGCGGAGGCGGCCGAGGAGATCGCGCTCTTTTGCCAGAGACAGGGGATCCCGCTTGCAGGCAGGATCCCGTACGATCGCGAGGTAGCGAGGGCCTTGGTCCAGCGAAGGATCCTCGTGGAACACGACCCTACGGGGAGGGCGTCCGGGGAGATCAAGTTGATCTGGGACAGGGTGCGCTCCATGGCCGTCGGTTCAGCTTGAGGGGACCGGTCGGCCCTGGGCGGCGCCCCGTGAAAAGGCCAGGAGGCGAGCGATGGGTGCGAGCCTGGTGGGGCAGGTGATCGTAGCGCTCAAGACGGTCGTCGACCCCGAGACCTCGCGGGACGTGTGGGACATGAGGCTGATCAGGGACATTCAGGTCGGAGAGGATGGCGACGTCAGCCTGACCTTTCGCCCGTCATCGGTCGTGTGTCCCCTGGCCTTCACCCTGGCTCCGAGGATCAAGAAGGCGGTTCAGGCGGTGGAGGGGGTGAGGAGGGTCAAGATCAACGTGGAGGGGTTCTTGCAGGCCGAGCGGTTGAACCAGCTCCTGGAATCCATGGATGAAAGGGGGAGATGATGCCTAGAGGGGATGGGACAGGACCCCCCGCAGGGGGAGGAAGAGGCAGGGGGGGTGGCGCACGGCGAGGAGCGGGAGGAGGCGGCGGGAGGCGGGGCATGGGGCCATCCGGGGAGTGCACGTGTCCTAAGTGCGGGGCGACGCTCCCGCATCAGCCCGGAGTCCCGTGCGCGGAAGTTAAGTGTCCGCAATGCGGTGGTCCGATGGTACGGAGGTTCTCTTGAGGGGGCCGACGAGGCCATGGAAAATGGGATCGTTCATCGTCTGCCCTCCACCGGGCATGTCGGTCATACGCAGGTGATCACTTGGTCGGCCACACGGGAGGAGCATCATGCCCATCTATGAGTACCAGTGTCCGGAATGCGGCAACGTGCAAGAGGCCCTGGTCCTCCAGGGCGGGGAAAACGGGTCGACCCCGGCATGCCAGCGATGCGGGGGGCGCTCAATGACGAGGGTGATGTCGGCGCATTGCGCGCCCTCGTCTTTTTCTCGGCCCAAGGGGCAGACCTGCTGCGGCAGGGAAGAACGATGCACCACCCCGCCGTGCTCGACGGGTGGCGGGTGCAGAAGGTAGGTTCCAAAGAGGTATCCCGGCCAACACGAGGCGCGGGTCTTGGCGGCAGCGAGGCGGTCCTTCGATCTCGTTGCGGAACGCAAGATGACGGTATTGGAGCAGATGCTCGAAGGGCTTCCCACTGGGTCCGTGAAGCCCGAGGATGTCCGCGTGGGCCCTTTTCTGACCGCTGTGGAGGTGGGAGGGACCCGTCTTTACGGCTCCGGTCACATCGGGCGTTGCGGTCTCGCCTCCACGTTGGCGGAGCACAGGCCTGCCGAGCCACACGGGGTGAGGGGCGTGGGCAGGCTGACGGATCTCGACGCCGTTGAACTGGCCCGCTACCTGCTTTCGAGAAGGACCGTGGAGGCCTCTATGGGGATGGCTACCCTGAACGCCTTGTTGGATGTGCCTTCCCGCTGTTTCGAGGAGATGTCGGTTCGTGCGCTCCTGCTGCAGAAGGGAGAAGGCAAGAGGGTTGCTGTGGTGGGGCACTTTCCTTTCGTGAATGTGCTCAGAGAGGCGGTCGCAGAACTTCACGTGCTGGAGCTCAAGCCCGTCGAGGGGGATTTGCCGGTGTCACGTATGAAAGAGGTCTTGCCAAGGTGCGACGTCATCGCCCTCACGGCCACGGTATTGATGAACGGTACGTATGCGGAGGTGCTGCCCCTGTGCCGGGAGGCCTTCACCGTGATGCTCGGGCCCAGCACACCTCCCAGTCCGGTGCTCTTCGATCATGGGATAGATGCCTTGGCCGGAAGCCTGGTCACTGACCCCCAAGGGACCCTCTTGGCGGTCTCCCAGGGGGCGACTTACAGGGACCTGAAAGGGGTCTCCAAGTGGACGTGGATAAAGTAAGGGGCCCTGAGGGGCCGAGAGGAAAAAACCTTTAGGAGGAGGGCAACCATGATCAGGATCACCATCCTTTGCGACAACATCGTCGGGGTCCCTCTGGGTATCGGGGAGCACGGGTTCTCTGCGTTTGTGGAGACGGAGGCTGAGGCCATCCTCTTCGACACGGGGCGTGGTGCGGGCATCATCCCCAACTCCATGGCCTTCGGAAAGGACCTGAGGGGAATCAAGAAGATCTGCATCAGTCACGGCCACTTCGATCACACAGAAGGGCTGCCTCAGGTCCTGGGACTGGCCAGGCAGGCCGAGATCTACGCCCACCCAGGGATATTCCAGGAGCGCTACGGGGAAAAGAGGATCGGGGAGATGGTGATCCGGCGGTTCGCCGGAATCCCGTTTCGTAGGGATTATCTCGAGTCGTTAGGGGCCAGGTTGAACCTGGATTCCGGCTTCCGGGAGGTGTCGCAAGGCGTGTATCTCACAGGGGAGGTCCCCAGGAGAAGCTCCTTCGAGAAGGGCGACAAAGACCTCTTCGTCCCCAGCGGATCTTCCTTCGTTCAGGACCCCATATTGGACGACCAGTCGCTTATCGCCAGGACCTCCAAGGGCCTGGTTGTGGTCTTCGGCTGCGCCCATGCCGGGGCGATAAACACCCTTCAGTATGCGAAGGAGAAGACCGGCGAGGAGAGGATACAGGCTGTCCTCGGGGGAACGCATCTGGGGTTTCTGAGCGACGAGCAGCTCGATGCCTCCATAAAGGAGTTCAAGGCCATGAACCCAGGGATGGTGGCGGTATCACACTGCACGGGCATGAAGCCGGCCATGCGGCTCATGCAGGAATTCGGAGAGAGGTTCGCCTTCGCCCACGTGGGGAGCGCCTTCCAGTTCGAGTGAGGGCCAGATCGACCCGTGGGCGCTGGGCACGAGCTGCCGCTTTTCGTTCCCTCGGGGCGACTGCGGCCAAGCGTAGTCGGTCAGACGGGTGGTGGCATCTCTGCTGGGTCTGGTTCTTTTACATGCCGCCCCTGGAGACGGATCACCCTGTGATCGCTTTCCGCGGAGGCAAAAGGGTGTGAGGGCCTAGGACCTCGATGACCCTGCCGTTTGTCGGTGGTCGCAACGAGAATCGGGCTGTGGGGTGTGGGATGATCTCATGGAGGCCGATCTTTCGCATCGTGCTGGAAAGGGCCGATGGGTGCCGCAGGACCCTCAAGGAGATCTTCTACGGGATGATGCTCCACGAGATGGACCTGGAGCTGATGCGCGAACGCAACGCACTGGAGCGACTCTTCATGCTGGTCGTTTTCGGGGACCTGGTGGGGTTGCCTATCATGCCGCCTTATTATTCCATGCGGCTATTGCCGTACGTGGTGCCTTTGTTGAAGACCTGGAAAAGGAGCGTCTTCAGGGAGAGGGACCTCACCGATATCGCTGCGCTGGATATATGAGGGCGTTGGTGTACCTGGACGCTCACACCCCCATGGCAGGCCTGGGCCTCTGAAGACAAAGCTCCACCAGTTCCTCTGCGCGGGCAGTCCCGACGCACACAACGGTGTCGGCCCCTCCCCAGTAAAGCTTGAGGGAGCCGTCCTCCTCGGCCACGGCCCCGCAAGTGAAGACCACGTTGTGGACATATCCCGTGACCTCCCAGGGATCCTCGGGCTGGAGTATCCAGTCGTCGGCCACCCCCAGGACCCGCGACGGATCCTCGAGATCGTGCAGGGCAGCCCCGAGGCGGTAGACAGCCCCGTCCATGGTCTTGAAGACCCCGTGGTAGATGTTGAGCCACCCACGGGATGTCCTGATGGGGGTGGCCCCCGGGCCCACCTTCATCTCGTCCCAGTGGTAGGCCATGGGACGGATGATCAGCCTGGAGTCGCCCCAGTGGACGAGGTCGGGGGAATACGAGATCCAGATCGACCATGGCGCTATCTCGGAATGGGGTCTGTCCAGGCGGGCATAGCGGCCGCCGAACCTGGACGGAAAGATGACGACGTTGCGGCAATCCGCCTGGGTGATGAGTGCCACCCGCTCTACCTCGTTGAAGTCCACCGTCCTGGCCAGGGCTACTCTGACGCCGTGCCTGGAGTAAGCGCTGTAGGTGATGAGATACTCGCCTTCCATTGGACAGATGCGCGGGTCCTCTACGCCGAATTCCTCGTAGGTGGCAAAGGGCTCCTCTTTGCCGGGTGTCATGAAGGGCTCCGGCCTAACGCGAAATCGAAAACCGTCGTCGCTTTCGGCGCAGCCTATGATGGATCGGCCGTTCCTGAGGTGGGACCGGAAGAGCATCACGTACAGGCCCTCGTGTTTTACCACCGCGGCATTGTGAACGGTCTCCACCGGATACGGCACGTCACCCTTTGTCAGGATGGGATTGCCCCGGTACCGCTCCACCAGGGTGTGATCAGACCCTGCCATAGTCATCCTCGGCCCTCTCTATGTCGTCCTCGCCGAGATAGTCGCCCCTTTGGACCTCCACGAATAGCAGTTGATCCTCCCCTGGGTTGGTGATCCGGTGCCACGCCCCCACCGGTATGTCCACCGACTGGCCCGCCTCCAGGGAGATCTCCTTCCCGTCGAGGGCCACCAGGCCTCGGCCCTCCACCACATGCCAGTGCTCCTGTCGCCGGCTGTGCCTCTGGAGGCTCAGTCTTTGGCCGGGAAAGACTACTATCCTCTTGACCTTATGGCCTGCCGCGTCCGCCAGGACCTGGTAGTAGCCCCAAGGGCGGTGGTCCTCCCGTCTTTTTTCGGCCAGGATCCTCTCGTAGACCCTGATGTAGTCTTGCACCATCCGGTCGGCGGTGAACCTCTCCTCGACCCATCTTCGGCAATCCCTGCGCCGGATTTCCTCGACCTTCCTGAGGGCCGCTACGGCCTCTTCTTCAGAGGAGACAAGAAAACCCGTCTTGCCTTCGGCCACCACCTCCGGGAGGCTCCCCCTCCTGAAGGCCACGACCGGTGTCCCGCAAGCCATGGCCTCCACCACAGAGAGACCGAACGGCTCGTCGAAGTTGACCGGGTGGAGCAGCGCGTAGGCCTTGCCCAGGAGCTCGTCCCTCATCTCCGGACCGGCGCTCCCTACGTACGAGACCCTCTCCCCGTCCAAATGGGGGCGCACCTCCCGATCGAAATAGGCTCGATCCTGGATGATCCCGGCAAGGACGAGCCTCATGCCCGCCTTGCGGGCGATGCCGATGGCCTCCTTGGCCCCCTTGTCGTGGTGGATCCTGCCGAAGAAGAGCAGATAGTTGCCGCGCTCTTCCCTGAAGGTGAACTCGCTCAGATCGATACCGTGGTGCACTGTGGCGATGTAGCGCAGCGAAGGGTGGCGGTCCGCGTCGCTGATGGAGACATAATACGCCCTCCCGTTGTACTTCTGGTACACGGGCAGGATCCTCGGGGAGGAAAAGCCGTGGATGGTGGTGAGAACAGGCGTGGAGGTCATCCCCATGTAGGTGAGGGGGAGGAAGTCGAAGTGATTGTGGATCAGGTCGAACTCCTCCCCCCGTTCGAAGAGCTCGGAGATGTGGAGGCACTCCCAGACCTTGGGGAGGATGTCAGGGTCCTCCTCGTATCCCCTCGGGCAGACCCCCATGAGCCGTGCCTTTGTGACGGAGTCCCTGGTGGCGAACAAGGTGACGTCGATCCCCCTTCGCACCAGCCCCTCGGTCAAGAGGGAGACCACCTTCTCCCACGGGCCGTAATGTCTGGGGGGGGTGCGCCAAGCGATGGGGGAGAGCATGGCGATGCGCATCGCTTAGGCCTTTCCGAGGGAGTTGTGTTCCTCGAGCCAGCCCAGGAGATGTGACAGGCTCGCTGTGGCCAGGGCCACGCACTTGTCCGCCCCCCCGTAATAGAGCCTGACCTCGTCGTCATGGACCACCCATCCGCAAGGGAAGACCACCTTGTCCACATCCCCATAGACCTCGTAGTCCTCCTCAGGGGCGAATATCCACTGGTCCGACCGGGCGATGACCCTGCGGGGGTCCTCGAGGTCCAGCATGGCGAGCCCCAACCTGTAGATGACCCCGCTCGCCGTGCCGCGCACGCCGTGGTAGAGGAGCAGCCAACCCCGCTCCGTGAGCAAGGGGGGCGGCCCGAGACCGATCTTGTTGGCGTCCCACCACCCCCCCTTCCTGGCACGGATGAGTATCCGGTGGTCCCCCCAGTGTTTCAGATCCGGGGAGAAGGAGAGCCAGATGTGGGCCTCGGTGGTCGGGAAGGTGGATACCGGACGGTGGAGCATGGCCCACCGGCCCTGAAACCTCACCGGGAAGAGGGCGGCGTCCTTGTCCTCGGCGGGCATCACGGGACCCAGCCGCTGGAACTCCCTGAAGTCCCTGGTAGTGGCCAGCGATACCAAGGGGCCGCCTTCGGAGTAAGCGGTGTAGGCGACGGCCCAGCTCTCCAGTTCCTCCAGATAGGTGATGCGAGGATCCTCGATACCCCATATCTCCTCTGGATGCGTATCGGGCTGTGGCAACAGGGTGGGTCTGTGATCCATGCGCCAGTTGTGGACGCCGTCCTCGCTCCGCGCGACGGTCAGATGAGAGATCCCCCTTCGGTCCTCTGCCCTTACCAACAGCAAGGTCTCCCCTGCGAAGCTCGTGGCCCCGGCGTTGAAGACCGAGTTGACAGGATACGGCATGTCGCCCGCCGTGATGATGGGGTTGCCCGGATGCCTCCTGAATATCTCATCCCAGTCCATCTTTTCCATCTCTTCGCACCGCTTCCCACATCGATGTCGGCCTCCCCTCTCTGCGAGGTGGAGAAGATCCTGCTGGCTCAGAACTCCGGGGCCACCACGGCCGGCCTCCCCGTCCTCTTCGCCTCTCTCGCCAGTTCGTAAGCGACCTTATACTGCTGGGCCACCACCTCCCACGAGACGACCTCCTCCAGATATCGCTTGAGGTTCTCGCCCAACTGGAGTCGAAGGGCCTCGTCGCAGGCGAGTCTCACCACCTTGCGCCTCAGCATCTCCTTGGTGGTGAAGAGGAGACCGCCTTCGCTCTCCAGGGTCTGGGCTGTCAGGCCTTCCATAGGGGCGGTAGTGATGTAAGGCTTGTTCAGGGCGATGACCCGCGCGAGGGTGCCCGACTGGGTCTCGTCCATGGAGGGCAGGACGATGAAGTCGCACACGGCCATCACCTTGTAGTAGAGATCCCCCCTGGGTATGAACTCGAAGTAGTGGGCGATCCCCTTTTTCTCGAGCTCCAGGGCCGCCCCTTTCCACGCCTCGTAGTGAGGCTGATCGCGTGGGTCCCTCATGGCCCCGGCTGCCAGGAGATCCCATTCCTGGCCGGTGGCCCGCAATATCTCTTGGTGTATCTCCTCCCACATGGAGAGCAGTATGTCCCACCGTTTGTTTGCCTGGATCCACCCTATCATCCCCACCAAGTGATCGGCCAGGCCGAGCTGGTCCAATCCCAGCTCCTTGCGGATCCGGCGCACCTCCTCCAACCCCCACCTCCTGTCCGGCCGAGCCCCGTGGGGCACCACCATGATGTTGGTGGGGGTTTCCCACCCGTATCCAGGAAAGGTCCAGTCCAGACGCCATCTCTGGTAATGGCACTTGAGGAGCACGAGATCGCTCCTGCGACAAAGCCTGTAGAGGAAGTTTGCCTCGAAGTCCCTCAGGCGGCCATGGACCGTGTGCGGTTCGACGACCGTGGCATACCTCCCTATGGCGTCGAGGAGGGCGAGGAAGCCTTCGTTGCCGTCACCCATTCCGCGGTCATCGCGGTACTCGTAGAGGCCGTACTCGTGTTGCAGGTGCACCACGTAAGGGCCCAGCTCCTCGACCTTTTCCGCGACCGCCCTCCACCAGTCCGGCCGGCTCATGTCGATGAGCGGGTAGACCCCTTCGCCGCTGCCGTCGGTGTGGCTTATGACCAAAACGTCCCTTCCCGGGCTGGCCTTTTGGATGAACTCCCGCGCCTCCTCGGCAAAGGTAGCGATGCCGCACAGACGGGGCGGGTAGGAGGTGATCATCACGATAGGCTCGCTCAAAGGGGGTCTCCTCGTCTCTGGATCTCGGGGTCACGAGGCCATCTCGTCTGCCATGTCGAGGCCTGGCTCCGCCTCGGACTCCATCAGGGAATGCATGTTCAGGAGGGAAAGCAACCAGGAAAGGGTGGATTCCGCCCCTTGGTTCAGGTTGGGACCATCAGCAGTCAATCCGTCGCAGCACCCCCCTGTCCTGTAATCGTAGAGAGGGGCATTGAGGTCGTTGCGTCCCAGGAACCAATCGAAACAGAGCCTGGCATCCTTGACCCAACGTTCCTCCCGGGTGACGGCGTAAGCCTCCATGCAGGCCTCGATCATGTTTTGGGCCTCTATGGGCTGCTGATCGAATCTCGCCCGGTTTCCTCCCCGCTGGTACCAGCCATGATTGCCTATGGGGACGAAGTGCCCCTTGGGGTCGATCTGGATCTGGAGGAGCCACTCCAGGGCGCGAAGCCCGGCCTGGATCATGTCCCGGCGCTGCATGGAGTCACCGGAGAGGATCAGGGCCTGAGCGATCCTGGCATTGGCATAGGTGACCGAGCCTTCCAGCCAAGGCCAATCATCCCTCGCTTGGGCCTGGAAGAGATCGAAGAGCCTCGAGGCCAAATTCTCGCGTATCCTCCTGACCTCCGTGTCCCCTGCGAATCTCCTGAGGTAGGCGTGTATCCCGACCAAGGCGAAGGCCCACGCCCTGGGAGACGTGAACTCCATCACGGCCGGGAGTGCCCGCTTGAAGAGGTTCAAGGCGGCCCCGAGCCACCCAGCGGATCTCGACTCGGCCACGGCGAAGCCCAGGGCCCACAGCGAGCGGCCGTGGCTGTCCTCGGAGCCCTCCTCCTCCATCCATCTTCGATCGTAGGACATGAAGTTCCGAAACCTTCCATTGGCCTCGTTGAAGGCGTAGTGAAGGAAACCGAGATAGCGGCAGGCCAGATCCAGGAGCCACTCTTCCTTGCTCATCAGCTCGTTGGCCTTGACCACCACCAGCAAGGCCCGTGCGTTGTCGTCGGTGCAATACCCATAGGCCCTGTCGGGGACGATGAACTTGGCATGCTGCAGCAGTCCGACATCGTCCGTCAATCTGGCCAGGTGGTCCAGCTTCAGTTGAGGGATCTCGGGAGGGGAGCCATGAAGGGTCCTCACCTGGAACAGGACACGCGGCCGAGTCTCCCTTTCCCGTTTCACCTCGGACAAGAGCTCCATATAGCGGCGCGCCACCTCCTTCCACACCATCTTGCGGGAGAAGGTATAGGCCCGCTTGCGCATTGCATGGCGCTCCACCTCGTTGTCCAGGAGATCGATCACCGCTGCCGCCAGGGCGTGAGAGTCGCGAAAAGGGACGATCCTCCCACGGCCGTTGCTCAACATCTCCTCCGCATACCAGTACGGGGTCGAGACAGTGGCCTTGCCCGCGGCCAGGGCATAGGCCAGGGTACCGGAGACGATCTGCTCCTTCTCCAGATAGGGGGTCACGTAGATGTCCGCGGCCCCGAGGAACTCGCAAAGCTCCTGGAGGCTGACGAACCTGTTGTGGAATATCAGGTGTTCCTCGACACCGAGCTCCCTGGCCCGCCGCTGCAAGGAGAGACGGTAAGACTCCCCCTGATCCCGTCTGACGTGGGGGTGAGTGGCCCCGAGCACCATGTAGACCGCATCGGGGTGTCTGAGGACCACCTCGGCCATGGCCTCGATCATGTACTCGATGCCCTTTCCAGGGGAGAGGAGCCCGAAGGTCAGAATAACCTTTTTCCCCTCCACCCCGAACTGGTCCTTGTAAAAATTGGGGTCTATGAAAGGCGTGTCCGGCACGCCGTGATGTATCACCTTGATCTTTTCCACCGGGGCCCCGTAGACGCGCCGCAATATCTCCTCCCCCTTGCGGCTCATCACCACCACTCGGGTGGAGATGGAAATGAGCTCCTCCATCACCGCCTTCTGGCCGGGGCTCGGCGAGTTCAGCACCGTGTGCAACGTGGTGACTACCGGTGTGCGCAGGTCCCTGATCAACTCCAGGATATAGGCCCCGTTGGCCCCTCCGAAGATCCCGAATTCGTGTTGCAGGGACACCACGTCCACCAGGTGCATGTTGAGGAAGTCCGCGGCCAGGCGATAGTCAGAGAGGTTCTTCTGATCGAGCTCGAAGCGCACCTGGGACGGGTAGGGATAACCTTCGGGGATGTCGTTCATCACCATGGCCCAGCACTCGGAGCCCGCGGCCTCTGCCGCGATGGCCCCCAGGAGGTCCGAGGTGAAGGTGGCGATACCGCATTGACGCGGCACGTAGTTGCCAATGAAGGCGATGGTCCTGAGATAGGGTCGGTCAAGGGCGGCACCGTCCATGGCTCTTCGCCTCCTCGCCTCTTGCCCTCAGGGCGCGTTAAGTGCGCTGGAGTTCAGGACGTATCCCAGCCGCGGTCGACACAAATGGCGTCGGCCTGCACGCCCCCGAAGCTCCTCGATACGTCGCGGCACTTTGCTGGAGGGCTTCCCCCTCCCCGACCGGGGCGCGGGCCTCGGCACCGCGCGAGGCTTTTGTCGATTTTGTGAAATTCAATTTAATCCCGGATGGGCCCCTGTCAAGACGCCCCTTGGGCGCGGGAAGAGCAGGGCACGGTGCCTCACTTTTGTCCTGCTGGGCATCTAAATCTCCCGATCTTTCTGGAAGAGATGCTCCTGCCGTAACCGGTCACGGAGGGTGGCCGCATCGATCTGTTCCGTCTATTCCGTCTGTCTCGTCTATGCCCGGGTTCCGGGGGATTCGGCCTCCGGGGGATGCTTGCCCCCTCCCCCGGCCGGCCTCGGCTTCGCTTCGGCCGAGAGGGCTTCCCCCAGGTCCAAATCCTGGAAGATCGAAGCGCCTCCGCCAAGCCGCTCCGAGAATCGCCGCCACCCTGTGATCACTTAGCTCTTGCCGTCTTCCGAGGGCTGCGCATGCCATCGGTGCGGAGGTCCGCCTTTCACAGAGGGGTCATTGCCTGCCTATGCGGGAAGTTGCGCCGCGAAGCCTCAGGCGAAGGGTTCCTAGGAGGGATTCGACCGAGAGGAGTGGCTCCCTCGCCCCTCGCTTGTGCAGCAGTGGGGCAGGCGAGGTAACGAGCCTGTGGATCCCCAGTTTCCTCAGATCCACGTCCATGGCCAGACCCAGCCACTGGGTGAGATACAGGACCGGGAGCCCAAAACGTCTCCTGACCTCCCTTTCCGCCGCCCGCTGCTTGGCGTCCAGCATGAAGTGACAAAGGGGGCAGACCACCACGAGGCAGTCGGCAGAGAGGTCCTTTGCCTGTTCCAGGATACTGGCGGTCAGCTTGAGGGCCACCGCCTCATGGGAGAACAGGAGGGCCCCCCCGCAGCAGTCCCCCTTCGGGGGGAAGGAGAGGGCAACGGCACCAGTTGCCTCGACGATGGCCTCCATCGCCTTGGGGTTCTCTCGGCTCTCCACCCCGCCCAGGGGAAACGGCCTGGTGACCAGACAGCCGTAATAGGGGACGGCCCTTATGCCTGGGAGGGGGCGGACAGTTCGCCTCCTTATCTCATCAGGTCCCACGTCGAAAGCAAGGACCTCCAGGAGGTGTTTGACCCTTGGCCCTGGACCCGCGGAATCGAGGTCCGTGGACTCATCGCCACTTTGTTCCGCCTTGAGGGCCCTGAGGTGATTTGCATAACAGGCGGGGCACGCCATGAGGAGATCCATCCCCCGCTCCCGAGCCGTGGCAATGGTCCTCGCAGATAGGGAGTACGCCCAGTTCAGGTCTTTGGACCTTGCGGCAGAGGAGCCACAGCACCTCCATCCCTGGAGCTCCTCCAGCTCCAGGCCCAAGAGGGGTGCCACTGCCAGGAGGGATTCCTCATAGTCTCTTGCGGTACCCTTCAGGCTGCAGCCCGGGTAAAAGAGATATTTCACTTGAGCCTTCCTCGCCTCAGCATCTTGACGAACAGGAGGAGGTCCTCTAGGGGATGACGCGGCCACTTACTGAGCGCGGCCATGACCCCCAGGCGGAGCTCCTCCACTCGGCCCTTTTTGCTTATCATGGCTTCAAGGGCCTCGTGGAAATGGTCCGGCCTGACCCAGGACTTGCGCCTGGCCAAGCGTCTGAGGGCCAGCATGGTCTCCGCCACATCTATCCCCCTCGGGCATCTCACGGTGCAGGCCTGGCATTCGGCGCAGAGCCACACGAAGGGACTGGTCGCGGCCTCTTGGGCCCATCCCCACTGGAGGAATCGCATGACCTGCCTTGGGGTATGGACGGACTCGAAGGCGACGGGGCAGCCGGACGAACACTTCCCGCACTGAACGCACCTTGCAGCCTCTCGTATCTCTCGGTTCGGGCCGAGGGCCGCCTCAGGGTGATCGACGTTTCTCATGATCCGCCAGTGAAGTACATCCAGGCCTGGGGTTGAGCTCATAACTTGAACGGATTGGGCCCCATGGCCATGAGCTCCTCGACGAAGGACCGCGTCAGTTCCACGTACCCCACGGAGTCCCTTATCTCGAGGTTGACGAAGCGGACCCTGTCTCGCTCGATCATCATCTTCTGGAGCTTGTCGCTCAAGTCGTCGCTTCGTTTCCTGACGAGCTGGTTACCTGTGACGTAATGACATTGACCGTCCTGACAGCCGGCGATGAGGACCCCGTCTATTCCGAAGGCCAAGGCGTCCGCGATGAGGGCGTTGTTGACGTATCCAGCACACGGGACCTTGACGAAGATCACGTTGGGGGGCACCGGAAGCCCTTGCTCCACAGCGGCCCTGGCCGCGTGGTAGGCGTCGTTCTGACACAGGAATGCGAGGACCTGCGGCTCCCCTTCGGGCAAGAAGGACGCTGCCGCCTCCTGGACCTGGGCCGCGATCTGTTTAATGGTCATATGCCTCAGGGACACCGCCGCCAGGGGGCATATCCCCACGCAGTTGCCGCACTGCCTGCACTTGGCGAGATCCGGCTCGGGAAAGCCCTCTCGGTCGAAATGAAAGGCCGCGAAGGGGCACTCCTCCATGCACCTCTTGCACTTGTCGCACTTGGTTTTGTCAACGAGAGGGTATGTGGGGCTAACCAGCACCGTGCCGGATAGGAATGCGAGCCCCTCCATGGCGGCTCGGTGGGCCGAATCGATGGACTGGGAGACATTCATAGGCTCGCGGGAGCACCCCCCCACGTAGATCCCCGTCCTCTGGCTTTCCTCCGGGTGGCACTGAAGGTGAGCCTCGAAGAAACCCCAGCGGTTCCTGGGGAGGTTCAGAACCTGGGCGAGCTCCTCGGTCCCCCGAGAAGGTACCATCCCCCCTGCCAGCACCAACAGGTCCAGAGCGAGTCTGATCTCCTTGCCGGAGAGCGTGTCCTCGGCCCTCACCATGAGCCTCCCTGAGTCCCCATCCGGCCTCACAGTGGATGGAGTGCCGCGGACGAAGATCACCCCTTCCAATGCCTTGACCTCCTGATACAGCTCCTCTTGAAAACCCGGGGAACGGATATCCTGGTAGAAGACGTAGCAACGGACGTGGGGCATCCGATCTTTCAAGAAGCGGATCTGCTTCAGGGTGGCTGAGCAACAGACTGTGGAGCAATAATGGAGGTGCCTTTCGTCTCTGCTGCCAACGCACTGGATGAATCCGACTTCATCAAGAGGCGGGAGATCTCCCCCCAGGAGCCTCTCCATCTCGAGGTTGCTGAGGACCCTGGGATAGAGACCATAGCCGAACTCCTCCACCCTGGAGAGGGGGTACGGGTCCCATCCTGTGGTGACGAAGATGGCACCGACCTCCACATCCTCATGAGTTGCGGTCTCTTCCAGATTCACCGCCCCGGCAGGACAAGCGATCTCGCACTCCTTGCACCCGGGCGCGCAGTGTTCCCTCTGGACCACAAAAGCGGTGGGAAAGCTCATCGGGCAAGCAGGACCGATAGCCTTCCTAGGGGCCCCTTCAAGAGGCGCCCACGATCCAAAGGCACCATACTCCGGGGTTCTTGGGATCTCCACCGGGCATGCCTCAACGCACTCGCCGCACGCGTTGCACCTTTGGAGGTCCACGAAGCGAGGCCTTCGCGAGATCCTCACCTGGAAACGGCCGGGGCCCCCATCGATCGACACGACCTGGGACAGGGTGTGGAAGTGGATTCGATCCGACGCCCGGAGCCTATCCACCACGAACTGAAGCCCGCACAGCGGATCGCACAGCCTGGGGTAGAACCGATGCAGAGCGGCCACCTTGCCACCTACCCCGCTTTCCTTTTCCACCAGGTGCACCTTCTTTCCGAGCTCCACCAGGGACAGCGCCGTCTGTAGCCCGGCGATACCGCCTCCGACGACCATGGCCGCATCCACGGCCGGGATCTCCAGGGGCGCAAGCGGCTCCAGGAGGCGCGTGCGGGCCAAGGCCATCTGGATCAGACGCAGTGCCTTTTTCTCCCGGACCTCTGAGGCGACCTTCTGGTTCAGGGCCCCCTGTTCCTCGATATCGCACCACATGTGAAGGTATTTGTTCAGCCCGAATCCTTCGAGATACCCCTCCACGGCCTTCTGTTGCTCCGTGTTGAAACGGCCGACCCAAAGGACGCGGTCGTATTCACCGTTTCTTATCCCCTCGGCCACTGAAGAGAGCGATGCATTCCCGGCAAGGTCGGCCAGGAGGCAGACGCGGGTCACATTCTTTGCCTTGCCCAGTCTCTTAAGCATACCGGGCAGATCCAGGGAGGCGGCCATCCGCCCCCCTGGATCCCGGACGAAGATCCCTATCTTTGGGACCACCTTCTCCATTGCACAGATCCGCCCCTTGATTCCCCCGCCGGGTCAATCCAGCCTTCCCCTATTTATGTACCTGAAGCGCTCCACCTTCCCGTTGATGTCTATACAGGTCCAGGTGATGGTGTTGGTGCCCATCATGGGGATGAGCTTGGCGGGATGGTACCCCAGCTGGTAAGGGATCCTGGTCTCAATGGCCCCGACCGGGCAGGCCTTGGTGCAGGACATGCAGTCCCAGCAGTCACGAGGCATCCGGCAATAGGCCTTTTTTTCATCGTCCAGGGTCATCAAATCCCCAGGGCAGACCTGCTCGCAGAGGGGTTCCTGCTGGGCTTTGCAGCCGTCGCACTTTTCTCGGTCAACCTTGGGTGGCATCGGAACACCTCCTTGCAAAATCGAGCTTATTTCTGTGCCTTCATCCTTGAGTGCGATCCCCCGGTATCAGTTGTTCGTACGGGCGTGTGAAGACCTCTATGGTCCCGCTTGAGGGATCGCGCCTGCTTTCCACAAAGCAATCGAGTTCAGGGGCGGGCTCAGGGTAGTCCATGCGGGTCTGCCAGCCAGGCCACCTGGTCTCCCTGCGGTACTTCAGGTGATGGATGAGTACCTCAGCGACATCCAAACGGTCGATTACCTCGTGGGCGGCCATTAGGTCATGAAGATCCTTGGCGAAGAGAAACCTGGTCTGGTCCTGCAGGACCTTGACGTGCTTGAGGGCGTAATCCAATCTCTCTTCGTTCATCCTGTAAAACTGGCTTATCCCTCCCGCATACTCGTCCATGAGGCGCTGGAGCCTTTCCTCCATTTCCAGTGGGGTAACCCCATCGAACCCTGGGCCCCTCAACAAAGGTGCGAATACCCTCTCTTTTTCCCGTTCAGCTTGCCCCGTGTCCAGGGGAGGCAGGGAGACGGAGGCCATGTAGGCAACGGCACCCCTGGCCGCGAGCCTTCCCTCCGTGGCGCAGCCGCCTACGAACTTGTTAGGGTTCCCTCCAGCCGTCTCCCCTGCGGCGAAGAGCCCTGGTATGGTCGTCATCCTCTGGAGATCGATCCAGTATCCGCTCCCGGTGTGTCCCCCTACGATGTAAGGGTCGCTGCCGTAGATCTCGACAGGCTCCTTTGTGATGTCCATGCCGCGGCTGGCCAGAAAGAGGACGAAGGTGGGACGCTCGTTGAGGAGGTCCTCCCTGAGCTCCTTGGCCTCCTCTTCGTCCAGCACCGTGGTGTCCACATACACGGGCCCCCTTCCCTCCAACCACTCCGTCATGGGGGCGTTGAGTCGGACGAACCGCGGTGCCTTGTCCCCTCCCAGGTGCGCATACCGATCCCTCAGGACCCGCTCCCCCTTGGCGTTGGTGATGAGACACCCGTAGGCCACGGACAAGGTGTCCACGGGTCCGCTGAAGTCCTTGGTCCGCACCGCCACCCATCTCTGCTCCATGGAAGTCATCTCCGCCCCGGCGCGGATCCCCATGGCGTAACCGGTGCCCACGTTGAAGGGGCACATCCAGGTCTGGTGATGGGCCCCGGAATAGTCGGAGGTGTAATTCTTGTAAAGACCGCAGGCCCCGCCGGTGGAGACGATGGTGGCCTTGGCCCTGAAGACGTAGAACTTCCCGTCCCTGACCCCGAAACCCATGGCCCCTACGCATCTTCCGTTGTCCATGAGCAGGTTGGTCGCCACCACCCGGTTGTAAACCTTTGCCCCCACCTCCTGGGCCTTCTCCGCCATGATAGGCTTGAGCTGCTCTCCCTGGATGGAGATGTCGAAACGCCCCCTGAGCTTGTAATTCCCATCCTCGTCCTTGACGATGGGGAGGCCCCACTCCTCAAGGAGCTCCACGGATTCGTTGAGGAGCTGGGCGTTGCTCAGGGCCAGGTCCTCCCGCATTGGACCCCCGCCCACCTGGGCCCGGCTCCACCTCACGAGGCTCTCCGGGGTCTCCCCCTTGTCCGTCCGAATGTAGGTGTTTATGGCATCCATGCCCGCGGCTGTGGCCCCGCTTCTGCTTATGTGAGCCTTCTCCATGATGGCGACCCTGGTGGACGGGTCCTGGGTCTTGGCCTCCACGGCCGCGAAGCAACCGGCATTGCCACCGCCCACGATGAGGAGATCGGTCTCGATGACCTCTCTGGGGATCTCGTTGAGACTCTTGGGGATCGTTTTCCCAGCCACTTTTTCATCCTCCTGCCTGCTTTGATTGGTGTTACACCATCTCCCGGGGAGGGAGATGAAGCTGCCGAAACTTATAGTGCCTCCGGCTCAAAGCGGATGTCCTATCAAGGCGAGCCAGGCCGTCTGGACGAACAGCACATAGAGATTGGAGATTATCGAAAGCCCCACCCCGAACCTTATGGCCGTCCATCCCGATGCCCCGGAGGCGCCCCAGGCGATGAGAAAGGCCGTTATGGAGATGGGAAGGAAGAACGCATAGCTGAGACAATTGGTGAGGACCAAGGTGAAGGGAAGGACGTTGAGATCGAAGGACTTGGCCATCCCCGTGAGAAGCGGTATAAAGGCCGCCCCCATGGCCAAGGCGCTTACGATCCCTGCCCTGGCTATGTGCATGGCGAAGGCCAGGACCACCATCATGGCCATCGTCGGGAGGCCGAGCCCCTTCACGGGCTCCACGATGAAGTCCGAAAGCCACTTGACCACCCCAACATCGTAGAGGACCGTCCCCAATGACAGCGCCCCACCGAGGAGGACCCAGGTGTCCCTCATGATGTGTCTATTGACGCTCTCGAACCTGATCTTGCCCCAAGGCATGAAGAGGAGCGAGGCGGTGATCAAGGCGACCATGCCGGACTGGATCTTGTGAAAGCTCTCGGTGATCCAGAGAAGGAGCCCAAGCCCTATGCATATCAACCCCCATATCTCGGGCCACGAGATCCTCCCCAACTGGTCCCTGAGCTTGGGGATCTCCTCCTC
>Ga0068707_1000726_pt1 | contig 22086 bp, 9 predicted proteins | sample YNPNPMetaG_FD_66600 | JGI IMG/M metagenome (GOLD analysis project Ga0068707, IMG submission 66600) | Anoxygenic and chlorotrophic microbial mat microbial communities from Yellowstone National Park, USA - YNP NP MetaG | ecosystem: Environmental > Aquatic > Thermal springs > Hot (42-90C) >...
GCCGCAGGAGTTGCAAGGACAATTGACAGACTCTCAGGAACTTATCCTGCGGGCACGGCGCCTGCGTTGGGCTGCACCCTTGATGGGGGGGGTGAACCTGGGTCTGGCCGCTGCGGCCTCGCTGATTTGGACGCGCTATCAGGCCTGGCAGGGACTGGCCCTGGCAGGGGCGTATGTCCTGTGGGCCATGGCGGCCCTGGGGGCCTGGTATCTGGTCGGCCGGCAGCAGGTCCGTCTGGCAGCGCGGCTTATTCTGTACCCCTTCCTGATTTCAGGTATTTTGGTGAACGCTCTGACTGCCGGCGCAGAAATGTTGGTTGTCATCGCGGTTTTGCTGGTGGGGTGGTCGCTTTGTTTCCTGGTTTTTGCGCGGCGGAGAATCTTCTTCTGGGTGGGCGTACTCCTGCTCGCGGCTGCCCTGGCTTACCTGGTGACCCTGGTTCCCGGTTTACCGCGCGTGGCGATGAGCCTGCCGGGACAGGAATTGGCAGTCGCCTTAGCGCCCGCCTTTCTGGTTGCGCTTGTCCTCATCATCATCTGGCAGGCTTTCTTTGTCTCTTACCGGCGTGGGATACGTCTGCGCCTGTTGGTAGGCTTCGTCATGCTTGTTTTACTGCCGGCGGTTTTGATCACGATTGCCTCGATTACCCTTGGCACTCGTCAGGGGGAACGCCAGGCCCTTAATCAGCTCCTTTCGGTGGCGACCCTTAAAGAAGCGGAGATCAATTTCTGGATTACGGATTTACAGCTTGATTTGAAGGCGCTCCTGGCGCAGGAAGACACCTTGACCCGATTACGGCTGATGCAGGCCACTCAACCGGGGACAACGCTTTACACTGAAAGCTATAATCGGCTCCAGGTGCGTTTTAACAGCATGGTGGAACAGACGCAGCGTTTTGAGGAAATTTTTCTGCTCAACACCTCTGGAAAGGTGCTGCTTTCCACCAACACTTTGCGCGAGGGCCGGGTTTATTCGGACCGCGCTTTCTTTACCCGTGGTTTACTGCTTTCATATGTCGAGCCGCCTTTCCTGGATGAGCTGACCGGCAAGAAGTCGGTGTTTGCCAGTGCCCCGATTCTGAACGAACGCGGCAATGTGGTAGGGGTGCTGGTAGGCCGGGCTAATCTGAATCAGCTCACGGGGATCATGGGGGAACGCGTGGGTTTGGGAGAAACAGGGGAAACCTACCTGGTAGGCGCGGACGGGATGCCTGTTACCCGCCTGCTTTTCGGTGAAATGACCCAGCCAGTCCTCACCCCTCAGGTCCAGCGTGTGGCGCAGAACTGGTTTCCTGAAACCGGCCTTTACATCGGTTATGCTGGACGTCCGGTATTGGGCGTTTATCGGTGGGTGGCGTCGCTGGGGGTCGTGCTGGTGGCCGAACAAAGCGTGGAGGAAGCCTATCAGGGGTTGCGCAACACCTTTACGGTGAACGTGTGGGTGGCGCTCTTCTCCGTGGTGCTGAGCATCATTGCGGGCCTTTTTATCACCCAGGATTTTACAGAGCCGCTGGCGCGCCTGGCTCTGGTGGCTCAGCGCGTGGCGGAAGGGGACCTGGACCAGCGGGTGGGAGTCGAGCGTCAGGATGAGATAGGGCGGGTGGCGAGCGCCTTTGACAGCATGACCGCCCAATTGCGGATCCTCATTGCCAACCTGGAGGCGCGGGTTCAGGAGCGTACCCGTCTTTTGGAGCAAAGATCCGCCCAATTGAGCGCTGCTGCTCAGGTTGCTCGCGAGGCCACTGCAGAACAAGACCTGCGGCAATTGTTGGAACGCACCGTACGCCTGATTTCCGAGCGTTTCAATTTCTATCACGCCGGCATTTTCTTGCTGGATGAAAAGCGCGAATATGCCGTGTTGCAGGCAGCTTCCTCCGAAGGGGGACAGCGCATGTTGGCGCGGGGCCATCGCCTGGCGGTTGGGCAGGTGGGCATTGTCGGTAGTGTGGCCGCCAGCGGAGAAGCGCGCATTGCGTTGGACGTCGGGGCGGATGCGGTCTTCTTCAACAACCCTGATCTGCCCCTGACGCGCTCCGAAATGGCCGTGCCGCTTAAGGTACGGGGACAGGTGATCGGGGTTTTGGATGTACAGTCTACGGAGGTTGCGGCTTTTACCGAAGCGGATATTGAGCTGATGCAGGTGCTGGCCGATCAGTTGGCGGTAGCCATTGAAAATGCTAACCTGCTGGCTCAGGCTCAGCAGCGCTTGCGGGAGATTGAGGTGCTCTTGCAGCGTCAGACGGCTGAAGGCTGGCGGCGCCTGGCTCAAGCCGGGTCCCTGGTCTACACTTTCGATGGGGCTTTGGTCACCCCGCGTCCGCTGACCTCGGACATCGCCGCATCCCGGCGGACTTTGTCAGTGCCTATTGTGGTGCAGGGGCATGAGCTGGGGCAGATTGACCTGGTGCTATCTGACCGCACACCACGGGCGGACGAGCGTGAGCTGGCTCAAGTGTTGGCGTCTCAGATCGCTCAGGCTTTGGACAGTGCCCGGCTTTTCCGCGAAACTCAGGAAACCCTGGCAGAACTGGACGTGCTCTCCAGGGCCAGTGCGGCTATGGTGGAGGCCGCAACGCCGGAGCAGATATTGGATGTGTTGGTGCGCTATGCCGTTCGCGAGCCTTTTGAACGTTGTGTTCTGGCGCTGGTGGAAGAGGCCTCTGAGGCCGGCCTGGAACGGGGGCGCATCCTGGCGGTGTGGGAAAAAGGCCTGCCGGCTGCCATCGCGCAAAATGCTGTTTTGAACCTGGAAACCTTGCCGGTACTGCGTAGAATGTACGAGGCTCCGCTGTGGATTGGCGATGTGGAACACGATCCTGAGCTGGATGAGGTCTCCCGCCGTACTTTTTTGCAGGCCATGGGCTTCAGAAGTGTGGTCGGCCTTCCGCTTAAGGTGGCAGGGAAAACGCTGGGCGGGGTGATGTTGGAGTCTCGTCAGCCTGTACGTAGTTTCACCGAACGCGAAAAGCAGCGTTTCACCACCCTGGCGGATCGCATGGCTCTGGCCTTGAATAACCTGCAACTGCTGGCTGAGGCGCAGGCGCGTGCGGAATGGGAACATACGGTGGCCGAAATTTCCGATCGCGTGCGCGCTTCAGCCGATATGGGCCGTATTTTGCAGACGCTCGTGCGTGACCTGGGGAGCGCTTTGGATGCGACGGGCCTGGTGGTGTTGGGCGAGGATATGGCCAATGACTGGGAGGAGCAGGGAGGCGTATGATGCAGGGAACAGAATCTCAGGTAGGGTCTGGCGCAGAACAGCAGGCGCGAGTGCGCCTGTTGCGCAGCCTGCTGCGCCTTCTCAGCCTGTTGACTGTGGGGGATGTCGGGCTGCAGCTTGTCTTTTTCCTGATCACGCGCGCCTGGCAGATGGCGGCCATAGCCGTATGCGGTATCGTGTTCCTCGCCGTGATGGGCTATGGCGCCCTGGCGCTGCGCCGCGGCCGCCTGCACCTGGTCACCCACCTGTTGTTCTGGGCGCCCTTGAGCATGCTGGTTAGCATGGCCTTGCTGGTCGAGGAGGCAGCTTTACCCATCCTTGTGGGGGTGATTTTGTTGAGCGTGCTCTTAGGAGGTCCGCTTTGGGCGGGGCGGCGCAGGCTTTGGTTCGGGGCTGCGTTGCTCCTGGCGCTGGCCCTGGCGCTGGTTGAGCGCCTGGCCTTCTGGCCGCGTTTCCCTGTCAGTACTTTTATCCCCCTGCAAATTGTTTTCATCGCACTGCCCGTTTTGGTAGCGCTGGTCTTGCTCTGGCGGATTGTGCAGGGAGAATATCTGGTAGGTTCGCTGCGGGCGCGTCTGATGCTGGCCTTTGTTTCTGTGGTGCTCATGGTCGGGGGGGGCAGCGTGACCGCCTCGGTAGTGTTGAATGTGTTCAACGGACGGCAGCAGGTGTTGAATCAGTTGCAATCCGTGGTGGCTGAAAAGGAATTTACCTTGCGTCAACGGGCGGCTTTAGTTCGTGTCGCTTTACAAAGCGAGGCGGCCCTGCGGCGCGATTTGGGCCTGCGCTTGGTAGCTTTTGCTCCCGATTCGGAAGTTCACCGGAAGCTCCAGGCAGAGCTTTCCGCTTCTTTACAGCAGGCTATTACCTTGCGGGGCGAGTTTGACCGGCTGAGCTTGCTTGACACACAAGGGCGCGTGCGCGCTTCTACCTCTCCGGGTGAAGCAGGAAAGTTGTATACCCAGCAGGCCTTTTTCGTGGAGGGGCTGAAGGGACTGTATTTTTCACCGCCTGTTTACGGCGTTGAGGGGGGCCGGACTACGTTAATCGTGGCTCTCCCCCTGATAGATTACAGTAACACGGTCCGCGGGGTGTGGGTCGGCTACGTGAACTTGAGCATCTTGAACGTGCTGATGACAGAGTACGTCGGTCTGGGCACGACGGGCGAGACCTTCCTGATCAACGATAACGGGATGGTTATTACGCCCCTGCGTTCTGGCGTGAAGGATATTTTCCTGAATACGCAGGCCAGCCAGGAAGTATTGCAGACGCGCGGTAAAGGTTCGGGGCGCTATCGCAATTATCAGGGGGAGTGGGTTTTGGGGGTTTATAGCTGGGTGCCGGAGCTGCAGGTGGGCCTGATCGCCGAAAAGACGGAGGCCGAAGCCTTACAGCCCATCTATCCTGCCAGCTTTTTCACCGCAGGCTTGATTTTGTTGGGCGTGTTGCTGGCTGCAGGCGCCGGCCTGATGGTGACCCGGACCGTAGGCCGCTCTCTGGAGGAAGTTGCGGCCGCGGCCCAGGCCATCGCCGCAGGGGACCTGAAACGGCGTGCGCCGGTGCTTTATGAAGACGAACTGGGGCAGTTGGCCCAGGCCTTTAATGTGATGGCTGAGCGCTTGGGGGAGGTCATCACGACCCTGGAGGAGCGGGTGCGTGAGCGCACGGCGGAGGTGGAGCAGCGCTCGGCGGATTTGGACGCGGCGGCGCGCGTGGCTCTGGATGCGACCCGCATTCAGGACCTGGATGCCCTGCTGGCTACAGCCGTGGACCTGGTGGCCCAGCACTTCAACTTCTATCACGCTGCGATTTATCTGCTTGATGAGCGGCGTGAGCGTCTGAACCTTGTCGCTGCTTCATCCGAGGGGGGAAAACAACTCCTGGCGCGGGGCTTTACCGTGCCTCTGGCCAGTGGTATCATTGGGGCGGCGGTTCGCCTTAGAACGGCGCGGGTCGTGCATAATGTGAGTCTGGACCCCGATTATCTCCCTCTGCCTGAACTGCCGCTCACCCGCGCGGAGATCGCCCTGCCCTTGCAGGTTGGTGACACGGTCATCGGGGTGTTGGAAGTTGAAGCCGTGGATACGGAACGATTCACGGAAAGTACTGTCCAGGTGTTGAGCACTTTGAGCGCCCAGCTCGCCCTGGCCATTCAAAATGTGCGCCTGCTCCAAACCAGCGAGCAGACCTTGCAGGAGTTGCAGCGCCTGTATGGGGAACAAGAGCGGCGGACGTGGCAGGAGCGCCTCGCTGGTCGCTCCCTGGCGTATCGCTATACAACGACAGGATTACGTCCCGTGCGCGATCGTCAACAGGTGCGCGAGATGTTGGAAACTTATCGCACGGATCCGGGTAGTTTGCTGGTGCCGCTGCGCCTGCGCGGGCAGACGCTGGGAATGTTGGTGCTCAAGCGCAATCCCGGTGCGCCGGCCTGGACCCTGCGCGATCGTCAACTGGTCGAGGCTGTGATGGAACAGGCAGTCCTGGCGCTGGATAATGCCCGTCTGTTGGACCAGACCCAGGCGCGGGCCGAACGAGAGCGGCAAGCTACTGCGATTGTCGGGCGGGTGCGTGCGACCACCGATTTTGAGCGGATCTTGCAGATCGCTTTGCAGGAGCTGGCCCGGCAGTTGGGCGCTTCGGGCGTGATTCACCTTGGGCCAATGGAGGGGGCAGAATGAGGAGCGTGGGAGGTATGAGCACACACGGCTATTTCCGAACCCTGGCGCGGCATTGGCTCCTGGCGGCTCTGATCTGCGGGGTCGTTTTAAGTTGGCTGCCCCTGGGGCATGTTCCTTTGCGGGCCCAAACCCCGCGCCCTCAGGTTTTGGTGTTGCATTCCTACCATCAGGGTTTGAGCTGGACGGACAATATCACCCGCGCTATTCGGGATGTCCTCGATCCGGAAAAGGTGGATTTGTACCTGGAGTACATGGACACCAAGCGTTTCTCCGATCCCGCCTGGGCCGAAACGCTTTATCAGCTTTATCGGGTGCATTATGCCCAAAAGCATTTTGATGTGATCATCGCCGTAGATAACTTTGCTTTTGATTTCCTGCGCACTTACGGCGATCGGCTCTTCCCGGGGGTACCGGTGGTTTTCTGCGGGATCAATTTTTTCAACATCACCCAGGTTCAGGGTCATCCCAATTTTACCGGGGTGGTCGAGGATGTTGATTTCGTCGGTACGCTTAACGCGGCCTTGCGGCTGCAACCCAATCTCAAGCATGTCCTGGTGATCAACGACCGGACCTTGACCGGGCAGAAGGTGCGGGCCGAGTTTGAACAGGAGAGCGCGCCTTTTGCCAATCGGATTCACTTTGAGATTTACGACGACTTCACTCTGGAGGAGCTGCTGCGGAAGCTCGACACCATGCCGGTCGAGGATACGGCGATTCTGCTCATTTTGCTCAATCAGGACAAGGCCGGACAGGTATTTACTTACGAAGAAGCCATAGATGCCATTGCTCCTCATGCCAGAGTCCCGATGTATGGGGTGTGGGATTTCTACCTGGGACGCGGAATTGTGGGGGGAATGTTGACGAATAGCTACGCGCAGGGAGAGGCAGCGGCCAGACTTGCCCGGCGCATTCTCGATGGTGAGGCGGTCACCTCCATCCCGATTGAGATGAGCAGTCCCAATCGCTATATTTTTGACTATCAGGTACTGCAACGCTATCAGCTCCCCGTGGACAGGTTGCCGGCAGAGGCCCAGCTCATTAACCGGCCCCCCACCATTTGGGAACGTTATCGCAATCAGTTCTTATTTGTGGGAAGCGTCTTGCTTGTGGCGCTGTTGGTGGTGGGCCTTCAGGCGCGGGAGCTGCGGCGTAGGCAGCGGATCGAGGCTGAGCTGCGCGTGACTAACCAGGCCCTGCAAGCTACTCGGGCTTCGCTGGAGGCGCGGGTTCAGGAGCGCACCCGCATGCTGGAAGAGCGCTCGCGGCTTATGGCCCTGGCTGCTCAGATTGGGCGTGAGGTAACCGCACTCGCCGATCCGGAGCGCTTCTGGCCAGAGGCTTTGCAGTTGCTTCAGGAGCGTCTGGGTTGGGAACGGGGAGCGATTTTCCTGCTGGATGAAGCTACCGGTCAGCTGGTCAGGCCGCTGCAAGCGGGAGAGTCAGCCTCTCCGGTCAGGCTGGCCCTGACGCAGGGTCTGGCGGGTCGGGTAGCCCGTGCCAACCGGCCTGAGGTGGTCTATGAACCAGCCCAAGATAGCGATTATGTCTCCGCGGAAGCCCTGGAGGCCTGTGCGGTGGCGCTCATTTTGCCGCTGCGCCTGCGCGGACATTTAATCGGCGTGGTGGAACTGGCCACGTTAACCCTGCCCTCTCAGGTCGAGGCGTATCCGGAAATTCTGCAGCCCGTGTTGGAGCAGGCCAGCCTTTTGTGGAGCAACCTGAACCTGCTGCGCAACAGTCAGCGCGCAGTGGCTGAGCTGGAACGCTTAACCGGCGAGCAGGCGCTGGCCGCCTGGCAGCGTTCTTTACGCGAGCTGCGGGTCACTTTTGGTTATGCAGGCGGTAGCATTATCCGTCTCACCGGTCCAGGCGCGCGTCAGGCTTTCCTGGAGCAAAAGGACCCGGCGCGCCGCCTGGATATCCCTCTGGTGCTGCGGGGGCAGACTTTGGGCTACCTGGCTTTGGAGCGCCCGTCAGACGCCCCGGTCTGGACGGAGGAGGAGCGCGCTATGGCGAGAACCGTGATGGAGCAAACTGCCCTGGCCCTGGATAACGCGCGCTTGTTGGCCGAAACGCGGGCGCGGGCGGCGCGGGAGAGCACCATCGCTGAAGTCACGGCGCGGCTGCGCGCTTCTGCGGATGTGGAGCGCGTGCTGCAAACCACTATCCGTGAGTTGGGACGGGTTCTTAACGCCACAGGGATCATTCGTTTGGGCGGCGATGAAGATTTTAGCGATGCAGGAGAGGAGAGATGAGATGAAGACAACCCATTTCTTGAAGCTTGGACTGATCCTGGTCCTTTTGGTGGCGTGCACGGCTTCGCCTACCCTTACGCCGACGCCGGGAAAGCGCCTGGTCACGTTGCAACTGCAATGGGTAACGCAGGCGCAATTTGCCGGCTATTACGTTGCCCTGGATAAAGGCTGGTATGCGGAAGAGGGCCTGGAGGTGAAGATTCTTCCCGGCGGGCCGGACATCATGCCGGTGGAACGGGTGAGCAGTGGGGCCGCACAATTTGGTACCACTCTGCTGGCCGATCTTGCTGCGGCGGTCAGTCAGGACAAGCCCGTGGTGAGTCTGGCGCAGGTTCAGCAACGCAACGGCCTGGTGTTGTTGGCGCATAAAGCTGCCGGTATTCAGGGACCGGCGGATCTGCGGGGAAAACGGGTGGGCGTCTGGTTGGGCAGTTGGGAAGCGCAGTTTGACGCTTTGATGGCTCAGGCCGGTCTGACGGCGCAGGACTTTACGCTGGTGAATCAGGGCTTCAGTATGGATGCTTTTATCCGCGGTGACCTGGATGTGGCGTCGGCTATGCTCTACAATGAATATCAGGTGGTGCTGGAAAAAGGCATCGCGGCGGATGCGCTCACCATCATTGACTATCAGGATTATGGCCTGGGATTTCCGGGCGATACTCTGTTCACCTCGCGCAAGCTGCTGGAACAGGACCCCGATCTATGTCAGCGGATGGTGCGGGCCTCGCTACGGGGGTGGGCCTATGCCCTGGCTCATCCGGATGAGGCGGTGGACATCGTGATGCGCTATGATCAGACTGGCACCCTTGAGCGAGAGCACCAGGAGGTCATGATGCAGGAAATAGCCCGTCTGATATCTGTTCCCGGACGTCCGCTGGGGTATACTACGCCTGAGGAGGTCACACGGGTCGTGCAGACTTTGCGGAAATTTGGGGTCCTGGCGGTGCCTGTAGACCCTGAGTTGGTGTATACGAACGCTATCTGGGAACAGGTGAAAGAGCAAATCCAGCCTTGAGCGGGGTAGCGGTACCTGATGCGTCCAACGGAGAATAACAGGCTATGAGCTTATTGCGGCGATTTTCAGTTCGGCAGCGCATTGCCAGCAGCTTTGGGGTTTTATTGCTGGCTCTGATCGGCACTTTGCCGCTCCTGATCTGGGTGCAGGCCGATCTGCTGGCACGCCAGCACCAGTTTGTTGAGCGCACAGGGCGGGCCGATCGGCTGGTTTCCCAGGCGGCAACGGCGATCGCTTCGTCGCGCGCAAACGTGTTGCGCTACCTGCTCGATTTCACCCCCAGCGTTTCGGAAGCGCTGACGGAAGTGGATACGGCGGTTCAGGCCCTGACCGACGCCTCATCTCTGTTCGACGATACGGTCCTGGTGGCGCAGGTGCAAAGCTTGATAGAGAGTTTGACGGCTTATCGCGCTCAAATCGTGGAGGTCCAAAAGGTTCGTCAGGCCGGGGATGTGCAGCAACTGGCGCGGCTCCAATTCGCTGTCCTGCGCCAGGGCGCTGATTCGACCTTGACCGCTCAGACCATCCTTGAACGCAGTCAGAAGAATACCGCTGAGGCCTACAGTCAGCTCGATACGGCTGTTCGTCAACGTCAGATGGTGGTGACGCTGGTCTATGGAGGGATCATCCTGGTGGCCTTCTGGCTCTCCTGGGAGGTGCAACACAGTATCACTGAACCTATCGCGGAGTTGGGGGCAGGCGCCGAGGCGCTGATTCAAGGCCATCTGGAGCAAACGGTGCCGGTTCGGGGGCAGGATGAGTTGAGTGTTTTGGCTCAGACCTTCAACCGTCTGGCCGGACAACTGCGACAATCTTATCGCGAACTGGAACAGCGCGTGGCGGAGCGCACTTTGGAATTGGAGCAGCGCGCGAAAGAGCTGGAAGCTGCAAGCCGGGTGGCACGGGAAGCGACTGCTTTCCGCGATGTGGACGAGCTTTTGACCTCCGCGGTAACGCTCATCGCCAGCGCCTTTGGTTATGAGCATGTGGCGGTTTATCTCGTGGATGAACAGGAACGTCACCTGGTGCTGAAAGCGGCTTCTTCCGAGGCGGGGAAAGCTTTGGTGCAGGCGGGATTTCGTCAGGCGGTCGGGGAAGGGGTGGTAGGCAGCGCCGCCCGTACCAGACTCCCCCGGCTGGTGGAAGATGTGCAGGCCGATCCCGCTTATTTTGCCCTGCCGGGCCTGGGGGAGGTGCGTTCCGAGCTGGCCATCCCCATGCGGATGGGTGAGCGGGTCATCGGGGTGTTTGATCTGGAAAGCTCCCGCGCGCGGGCCTTTACAGCAGCCTCGGTGACGGTGCTGCAGACCCTGGCCGATCAGATCACCCTGGCCCTGGAAAACGCCCGGCTGTTGGCGGCGAGTCAGCAGGCCATTGCCGAGTTGCAACGTCTGTACAGCACGCAGGCACGGGAGGCCTGGACGCAATTGGTGGGCGGTACTATCCCGGCTTATCGCTACACCGGGGTGGATGTGATTCCAGTCAGGGACATGCCGAAGCGTGGACCAGAGGGGCATCGGCTGGAAATCCCCCTCAAACTTCGCGAACAGGTGTTGGGGACCATCATCCTGGAACGACCGCTTTCCCAACCGGATTGGACGCAAGATGAACGTTTGATTGCTGAGGCCATTGCCGAACAGGCGGCCCTGGCTCTGGATAACGCCCGTCTGCTTGCCGAAACGCGCACCCGCGCTGCCCGCGAAAGTCTCACCGCGGAAATTGCCGCGCGGATGCGCGAAAGTCTGGATATTGAAAAGGTGTTGCAGGTCGCGGTGCAGGATTTGGGCCGGGCTTTGGGCGCGGTAGAGGTGAATATCCAGCTGGTTGAACAGGAGGAATAAAGGTGAAGGGGGATGGGCGCCGGACGGTTTTGATTACCGGTTGTTCAACAGGGATCGGGCGCGCGACTGCCTTGTACCTGGCTGAACGTGGCTGGCAGGTTTTTGCCACGGCGCGCCGTCTGCACACGCTGGATGAGATCGCTTCTGAGCGTATCGTTCCTCTCTATCTCGACCTGACGGTGCCCGAATCCTGCGAGGCGGCGGTGCAAGAGGTCCTGCGCCAGACCGGCGGTAGACTGGGGGCGCTGGTCAACAATGCGGGCTATGGCGCTTTAGGCGTGCTGGAAGAAGTCTCGTTGGAAGAAGCGCGCCTGCAGTTTGAGACGAACGTCTTGGGCGCCTTGCATATGTGTCAGTTGGTGGCGCCCGTCATGCGCGAACAGGGCGAGGGGCGCATCGTCAATGTGGGCAGTGCGGCTGGAATTTTCGCCTATCCCCTGGCTGGCCTGTATTGCGCGAGTAAGGCGGCTTTGTTATCGCTTTCGGATACCTTACGGGTGGAGTTGCGGCCCTGGCAGATTAAGGTCGTGGTGGTAGCGCCAGGCATTGTCCGCTCGGCCTGGTTTGATAACGCTCAGCGGCGCGCGGCGGATTTGGTGAACCGCCCGGATACGCCTTACGCGCCTTTATGTCGGGTCTATCAAGCGCTGCTGCCCACTATCAACAGCCCTAAAATGCCGCCGACTGAAACGGTGGTACGGATGATCGCCTATGCCCTGACAGCGCGTCATCCCCGGCCTTATCTGCTAGGTCCAGGGCTTTTCTGGAGTGGACTGGTGCAGCTTGGCCGCCTGATGCCAGCTTCCTGGCGGGATGTTGCGCTGAGCGCTTTCTTTTGGCGGTAGTCAATAAAACCGTGTCTGGCGCGGTGAAATTTTATCATTTTGAGGGGTAATCTGGGTTATGGCTCAACAACGGACAGTTTTGGTGACGGGATGTTCGGTAGGCATTGGCCGGGCTACGGCTCTGTATCTGGCGCAACGGGGCTGGCACGTCTTTGCCACGGCGCGGCGGGTGCATCTGTTGGAGCAAATCGCTTCCGCTGCGATCACCCCGCTCTACCTGGACCTGAATGACCCGGCTTCCTGTGAAGCGGCGGTCGCTGAGGTCCTGCGCCATACCGGCGGACGGCTGGATGCGCTGGTCAACAATGCCGGTTCAGGGGTGTTGGGGGTGCTGGAAGAGACGCCCCTGGATGAAGCGCGTAAACTTTTCGAGACCAATGTACTGGGCACCTTGCGCATGTGTCAGTTGGTCGCGCCGGTGATGCGCGCGCAAGGCGGAGGCCGGATTGTAAATGTAAGCAGCATCGCCGGCTTCATGGGCTTTCCGATGATCGGGGCCTATTGTGCCACCAAGGCCGCTTTGATCTCCTTTGCCGATACCTTACGGGTGGAACTGCGGCCCTGGAACATCAAGGTCATTACCGTGGCGCCAGGCGTCGTCCAATCCGAGTGGTTTAGCACCACCCATAAAAACACCGGGGCAACGCTGGCTACTCGCCCCGATACGCCCTATGCGCCTTTTTACCGTACTTACTTGAAACTGTTGCCCACTTTGACTGGGACGCAGGTACCGCCGGCGGAAACGGTGGCGCGGATGATCCATCGCGCGCTAACCGCCCGCTGGCCTAAAGTGTACATGGTTGGTCCGGGACCGCTGTGGCCGTTGCTGAGGACGGCCAAACAGGTGCTTCCGGCCTCCTGGCTGGATGCGGCCCTGGCGCTCTACTTCTGGAGGGAGTGATCATGGCGAATCAGGCTCCATTACAGCGGGATGCAATGGCTCTGGCGCAGCACTTGAAAGGGGTGCTGGTTTTTACAACCCTGGCGGGTTTATCTACCGTTGGGTTGTATCTTTATCTGCACTTGCGCACGGGCGTCTGGCAATTTCTGGCCCTGGCGGCGGATTCGGGGAGCTATGTGCTGCTATCCGCTGGAATCTGGTGGTTGATCCGACGCGGTAAGCTTTATCCCGCTTTGTACATAATGAGCCTGGCTATCGCCCTGGTGATTGGGGTAGGGGCAGTGCTGGTCAGTGGGTTGGGCCAGATTTTGGGCGTGGCTTTTCTCCTGATTTTTCCGGTTCTCATCGCTCAGTTGCGCCTGCCCTCTATCCATACCGGACGGCTGATCGGGATGAGCCTCATCGTGAGTCTGGTCGTCCTGCTGCTGGATTTTTATGGGGTCGGCGCGCACCTGGACTTGCCTGATCAGGTGATCCTGCTTTTTGGCGGCATTGTCGGAGTAGGGGGAATAGGGTCGTTAGTCACCATCGCGCGTCAGTCACGCTGGTACAGCCTGCGTGCCAAGCTGATCATAGCCTTTGCTGCTGCCTCTCTGCTCCCTCTGATTCTGCTCTCAGGCCTGGTGGCCTGGCGTGTTGCCCAGATCACTCGGGACCGGGCCGGGCAGGCGCTGAATCTGGCCGCGCAACGCCTGGCGGATCGGGTAGACCTGGTGCTGGATGCTCAACGCAGTACGGTGAGGGGTGAGGCGCGCCTGGCACCTTTGGCACGCTTCCTCGACGAGCCGCAAAATCCCGACTATCGCACAGCAGCGCTTGACCTTCTGCGTTCCCTGGCCACCCGCCCCTACGTTTCTTCTTACGCCTTGCTGAACCTTGAGGGCCATAACTTGTTGGATTCGGATCCTTTGCTGGAAGGCGGGGATGAAAGTGGCTATGAATACGTGGCCGGGGCCCTCAATGTAAACAATGTACTTCGTCAGCCGGAGCCTTATATCTCCCATGTGCTGTTGGAGCCTGAGACCGGTGCGGCCTATTACACCATCGCTTGCGCTATTCGTGACCTCGCGGGTGGCCAGATCGTGGGCGTGTTGCGCGTGCGCTATCAGGCCGAGACTTTACAACAGTGGGTGACCCAGGTTAATGATTTGGTGTCGCCGGGGTCCTATGGCTTTATTTTGGATGAAGACTTGATTCGTCTGGCCGATGGCCAGCATCGCGAGCGGCGCTTTACTTTGCTGGCCCCGGTAGCAGAAGAGCTCCTGGCATCCTATCAGGCCGGACACCGTTTGCCTGCAGGGTCCCTGGAAACCTTACATACAGGCCTTACCGCTTTTGCCGAAGCGCTGCGCAACGGAGCCACAAGTTTCAGCGGTGAACTTGAGGCGGGAAAAGAGGAAGAGCCGTCTTTGGAACAGGGGGCCATCGTTCGGCTCCAGACGGTTCCCTGGTACGTGGTGTACGTGCAGCAGCAGGATGCTTTCCTGGCTCCGGTGCATGCTCAAAGCCGTGCCTTGTTACTGGTGGCCTTGCTCCTGGCCGGTCTGATGACGGCCATGGGGTGGGGCGTGGCCCTGGCTTTGAGCCGTCCGGTACGCGCCCTGACGGCGGCAGCAGAGCAGTTGGCTGCGGGCAACCTGGAGGTGGCCATTGTCCCGGAAACCGCGGATGAGATCGGCCTGCTGGCGGAAACCTTTAACACCATGGTGGGGCGGCTGCGCGAGTTCATTCAGACGCTGGAGCAGCGCGTGGCGGAACGCACCACGAGTTTGAGCCGTCAGGCAGACTTTGCGCGCCTGGCGGTCGAAGTCATCAACGCGGTGACGACAGAATTAGAGCCCGATGAGCTGATGCGCAACACAGCCACGCTTCTGGTCGAGCGCTTTGGTTTCAATCACGCAGGCTTTCTCCTCGTGGAGGAAGGTGGGGATAACGTGCGCTATCATATTGGCGCCGGACAGGGGGCAGGTGTCTTGATGCGCGAACAGTTTATCCTGCCCGTCGGGGGAAAATCGCTGGTCGGCGAGGCTTTGCGCCGGGGCGAAATGCTGGTTGTTCAGGATGTCGGTCAGGAGCCGAACTACTACGCGCATCCGGCAGTTCCCGACACGCGCGCTGAAGTGGTTATTCCCCTGCGGGCGCGAGGCCGCATCTTAGGGGCCTTGAGCGTGCAGAGCGCCCAGACCGGCAGTTTTGATGAGGCTACCCTGGCTGCCTTACGCACCATCGCGGCGCAGGTGGCTGTGGGCCTGGATAACACCCGGCTTTTGCGGGAGGCGCAGCAGGCCCTGGAGGCTGAACGTCGGGCCTACGGTCAGGTGACGCGCGCGACCTGGCAGGAGCTGTTGCGCAGCGGCTTAACGCCGGGCTATCGCTACGCTAATGAGCGTCTCCAGCCCATGGGCAAAGTATGGCATCCGGAAATGGACCTGGCCTTGCGGGAAGGCCGGGTGGTTACTGCCGTGGCCGAAGACGCGCCGGAGCTCTTGACCTTTGCCGCGCCGGTGCACGTGCGCGGTCAGGTCATCGGTGTGCTCAACCTGCGCAAGCCGGCTTCCGCCGGACGCTGGCATCCGGAAGAACTTCGGCTGTTAGAGGCCTTGCTGGCGCAGTTGGAGGTTGCTCTGGAAAGCGCGCAGCTTTATCAGGATACCCAGCGCCGGGCGGCGCGCGAACAAGAGCTGAGCGAACTTTCAGCCCAATTCTCCCGTTCCCTGGATGTGGAAGCCCTCTTGCGTACCGCCGTCCAGGAACTGGGGCGCCTGCCGGGCGTGGCTGAAGTCGCCGTGCACATCCTGCCGCAGCTTGAAGATGAGTCGGCACAGAGCGATCAGGGAACCAGGCTATGAGCGGCGAAATCTGTGGAGCACACGATGGGGTGGTGAGAACCTATGACACCCAAAACGAAAACTGATATGGAACAGGCTCACGAACTGGAGCGGCTGCGGTTGGAAAACCGCATCCTGCGCGAGATGGCCAGCTTGATGGCGGCGGGTCCCAGTGTTGAAAGCGTCGCGGAAAGTGTCTATCACTACGCCTCGCAGATCATGGACACCACCAATTTTTACGTGGCGCTTTACGAACCGGAGAGCGAAGAATTGTACTTTGTCCTGGATGTGGTCGATGGCAAACGGCAAGACCGCGGTGCCGCGGCCCGGCGTCCCTTGCGGCGCGGGTTAACCGAGTACATCATCCGCACCCGACAGCCTCTGCTTATGGAAGAAGATATAGATGGCCATCGGCAGCGCCTGGGTCTGGAGGCTGTGGGTAAATTGGGGGCGCAATCCTGGCTGGGAGTCCCCATGCTTTTGGGAGAGCGCGTGATCGGCGTGATCGCGGTGCAGAGCTACACGACGCCCCGCACCTACAATCCCTGGCATCGGGACGTGCTCTCGGCCATCGCCGCTCAGGCGGCTATCGCCATCCAGAATGCTCGCCTCTTCCAGCAGCGCGAGCGTCAGTTGGCCGAATTGCGGGTGCTTAATCAGATCGCCCAGGCGCTTTCCGCCACCCTGGACCTGGAAACCCTGGTCCAGACCATTTACACCTGGGTCGGGCAGCTCTTTGACACGTCCAGTTTCTACATCGCCACCTATCAGCCGGACACGCGCTCCTGGACCATGGTCTTCAACGTGGAAAACGGCCAGCGCATGCCGGTAGCTACCTATCCGGTCGAACAGGGCCTCACCGGCTACATCATTCGTCAGCGCGAGTCTGTCCTGTTGCGCACGGCGGAGCAGTACCGCACCTTCTGCGCTGAACGCCAGATTGCCGCCGTTGGGAGTGAAGCCCGCTCCTGGATGGGCGTGCCCCTGCTGTCGGGAGATGAGATCGTCGGTGTGATGGGCATTGAGCATCTGCATCAGGAATACGCCTACACCGAGCGCGATTTGGATCTTTTCCGCACCATCGGCTTGCAGCTGGCTGCGTCTCTGCGCAATGCTCTACTCTACGCCCAAACCCGGCAGGTGTTGGCGGAAAACCAAACCTTATATCAGATTACCCAGACTTTGCTGACCGGCGAAGATATTGAAAGTCAGTTGCGCAGTGTGGTGGAAGGGGTGATGACGCTGATGCCTGTGCAGGGAGCCGCGCTGCTCGTGCTGGATCGCGTGCGCCGTACCCCCTTGTATCGGGTGGCCGCCGGAGCGCTTTCGGCCCCTTCCCCTGGTGAAGCGCAGCCCTGGCTGCAGGAGCTTCAGGCTAAAACCCTGGAGGCGCGTGCCCCCCTGTTCCTGGCCGATCCGACTGTAGCGCCCGCGGAAAAGGCCAGGCCGCTGGCGATCCTTCCTCTTCTGTATCGCGATAGCGTTCTGGGAACGCTCACCGTCGTGCATCAGCCGACGGCGGGCGATTTTTCGCCGCACGAACGCGAGCTGCTCCAATCCCTGGCCAATCAGGCCGTGATGGTGCTTAACACAGCTCAGCTCTTACGCGAACGGGAACAGCGCCTTTCCGCGATGGTGCTGGTTAATGAAATCAGCCAGGCGCTGACCAGTACGCTCGACATGGAACGCCTTCTGGGCCTGGTCCATCGCCAGTTGGGCTGTCTGTTCGACGCGGAGAATTTCTACATCGCTCTTTACCACGAGGGGGAGGACGCCTGGACGCGCCTGTACAGCTTTGAACATGGTCAGCGCCAACCGGTGGAAAAATTCCCCATCCAGCGGGGGGTGACGGGCTACATCATCCGCACCCGCCGTCCGGTACTCTTGCGTAACGCTATGGAACGCGATGCCTTCCTGACGCAACTTGGCATCAAGCCGGTTGGCGAGTTATCGCTAAGCTGGATGGGCGTCCCGCTCATCGCCGGCGGACAGGTTCTAGGCGTGATGGCGATTCAGAGTTACACGCAGGAATACCTGTACGATGAAACGACGCTGGATCTGTTTAAAACCATAGCTGCCCAGGTAGCCAACGCCATTCAGAATGTCCGCCTGTTCCAGGAAATTCAACAGCGGGTGGAGCACGAATATCGGGTGCGGACGGTGACCGAACGTCTGCGGCGGGCCGCGGATACCGAAAGCCTGTTAGCGATCGCGCTGGAGGAATTAGGCCGCCTGTTGAACGCCCCCGTCGGCGTTGTTCGCCTGGGGACCCGCGAAACCCTCCAGGAGGTCCTGGCCTCTAGCGCGGAATCGGAAGAAGCATGAGGTGCTTATGAGCGGATCATCTCTCCTGTTTGATAACGAACGCCGCCGGCCTACCGTTGGTGTGGTGGTGACCCGGATCACGAATGGGTATGAGCTGGAGCTTGGGCGCGGACTGCTCAGAGCGGCCCGTGAGCTTGGTTTCAACCTGCTGGTGTATGAGGGCGGAGAAGACCCTGCTACCTGGGACATGTTTAAGCTTCTCCACGATGCCCCTCTGGATGGGGTTATTTTGAGCGCCACGTTATCGCATATCGTCAGCCCTGAGGTATTGCAGGACATTCTGGCGGCCTGTGTTCATCTGCCCGTCGTCACCATTGCCCTGCCAGTGGCAGGCCATCCCATGGTTCTGCCGGACAATGCGGGCGGCGTTAAATCCGCCGTTGAACACCTGATCACCGTTCACGGGTATCGGCGCATCGGTTTCCTGCGCGGGCCTGTCGGACAGGCCGAAGCTGAACAGCGTTATGCTGCTTACCTGGAAGCCATGCAGGTCCATGGGCTGGAGGTGCCGTCCGCCTGGGTCGTACAGGCCAGCTTCCGCCGCGAGGATGGCCCGCACGCTATGGCGCGCCTTTTGGAGCAGGCACCGGACCTCCAGGCGGTGGTCGGGGTCAATGACCAGATATTGCTGGGCGCCTTACCTTACCTGCGGGAGCGTGGAGTACGTGTCCCCCAAGACCTGGCCCTGGTGGGATTTGACGATGATCCCGAAGCCCGGTATGGCGTGGTCCCCTTCACCTCGGTGCGGCAGGACATTGCGCAGCTTGGCTATCAGGCCCTGATGACGCTGGCTCAGCTTATGGCGGGTGAAGCAGTGCCGGAAGTAGCCACTATTCCGGTTTTACTGCGCGTCCGTCGTTCCTGCGGCTGTATCCCCTCCCTCTCTCAAGATACATTCTCTTATGATCGGGAGATTTTGGAGCAGGGGGCTACCGAAGCTACCCCTGAGCCATCTGACGTGACTCCCTATGAGCGTTATCTCGATCGCGTGTTGCCGCTCTTGCGCCGCCATGGATTGCCCGAGGAGCTGTGGACGCGCACGCTATGGGAGGCTTTTCACGCAGCTTTGCGCACGCAGGAACGCTCTGGGTTTTTCTCAGTTCTCTACACAAACCTGGAGACCACCCGTCTGTTGGATAGAGATGTCAATGTCGCTCAGCGGGTTCTCACCTTCCTGCGCGAATGTGCTCTTCCCCCCCTGGATGAGGAGGCGCGGCGCTGTGCCGAAGATTGCCTCCACGAGGCCCGCCAGGTGATTGGGGATGTGGCTTATCGTATGCAGACCTATCGCCCGCTGGCGCAAGAGCGCTTTGAGTGGGAGATGTACAATTTTGAACGCGAAGTGGTCACTACCCTCAATTTTTCCGAGCTGGGGCAGGTGCTGGGGACCTATCTGCCGCGGCTTAAGATTCCCGAAGCGCATTTTGTGCTCTATCACGACCCACAGCGCACGCAGGGGCGGCTCCTGCTGGCTTACGAGCGCCAGCAAATTTTCCACATTGATGCGCCTCCCTATCCGACCGTGAATTTGCTTCCCGGTCCCTTGTTTACTGCCGAAGCGCCGGGAGCGCGCATTGTCACGCCTTTGGTCTTTCGTGAGCATCTGCTCGGTTTTGCTGTCTTTGCCATGGAGTATGTGCAGAATGTGTACGACATCCTCAGCGATGAAGTGAGCGCCGCTATTTCGCGCATTCTGCTGGTCGAGGCTGAACAAACGGCCCGCCGCGAAGCCGAGGAGAACCGGCGACAGGTGGAGCAGATGCTGCACGACCTCACCGCTTTGCAACGGCGCTATGTGCAGGAAGCCTGGCAGGGCTATATCACCGCCGTCCAGGGGTATCGCCGGACCCCCGCGGGCAGTGGTCAGGACGATCAGGCCTGGCTGCCGGTCATGACGCAGGCCCTGGAAAGCGAGCAACTGGTTTACACGCAAGCTGAAGAGGGCAAACCGACTCTGGCCCTACCCATTACCGTTCAAGGCGAAACCGTGGGCGTCTTAGGTTTAGAGGGGGTGCCGGCCAGCGAATGGACGCCTGAACAGCTTGAGCTGGTCCAACTGATTTCTGAGCAACTGGGGCAGGCGCTGGAGACGCAACGCCTGCTCGACGAAGTCCAGAAACGTGCCGGGCGTCTGAGCGCTACCGCAGAAATCTCGCGCGCCGCGACCTCCATCCTCAGTCTGGAAGAGCTGCTCCCTCAGGCCGTGGAGCTGATCCGCGAGCGCCTGGGCCTGTATTACGTAGGGGTCTTCCTGGTGGACGATGTGGGCCGGTGGGCGGTGCTGCGAGCCGGCACCGGAGAAGCCGGGCGTATCATGTTGGAGCGGGGACACCGTCTGGAGGTCGGGGGCGCCTCGATGATCGGGACCTGCGTGGCGACGGGTAAAGCGCGCATCGCTCTGGACGTGGGTGAAGAGGCGGTGCGTTTCAGCAACCCTCTTCTGCCGGCCACCCGTTCCGAAATGGCCTTGCCGCTTATCAGCCGGGGCAAAGTCATCGGCGCCATGACCATTCAATCGGCCCAGGCGCGGGCCTTTAGCGAGGCCGACATCACCGTCCTGCAGACCATGGCCGATCAACTGGCGAACGCCATCGAAAATGCCCGTCTGTTGCAGCGCATGGAAGCCACCGTGCGGGAAGTCCAGGCGGCCTATGGGCGTTACACCGCCGAAGCCTGGAAAGACTTTGTAGAACGGATGCGGCAACATTTAGGGTACCGCTATCGCTTTATGGGGGTGGAGCCGGCACCCGAACTGGCGCCCGAAGCGCGCCTGGCCTTGCAGCAGAAAACCGTTGTCCGCCAGGTCATCACCGATCAGGAGCAGCCGGGGAGTGTCCTGGCCGTTCCTATTCGCTACCGGGATCAGGTCATCGGCGTTTTGCATCTGCGCTTTGAGACCCCCGTGATTTCTAAAGACATGGTGGCCTTGACGGAACAGATTGCGGATCGTCTGGCCGCCGCCCTGGAAAACGCGCGCTTGCTTGAAGAATCCCGGCGGCGGGTGACGCAGGAGCAACTTATCGGGGAGATCACGGCGCGGGTGCGCGCTGAGGTGGAAATCGAAGCCCTGCTGGAGCGTGCTCTGGAAGAGCTGGGGCGTGCCTTGCGCGTCCGCTGGGGGGCGGTGCAGATGGAGGTGCAGCAATGACGGGAACGCGAACCTGGTGGCAACGTCTCTTAAGTTTCCTGGATGTCCCTGGCCAGGATGAGCAAGAGCGCTTGACCCGTCGCATGTTACTGATTGCGCTGATGGGCAGTTTCGTGCTGACGCTGCTCAGTGCTCTGTATGCCATGACTGTCCTGCGTTCAGGACAGATACCGCGTTCTACCAGTTCCTGGGTCGCCATGGCTTTCAGCAACCTGATGCTGGTGTTCCAGCTTGGCTTCATCGTTTTGGTCAAACGCGGGCATTACCCCGCTGTTCTTCTGCGTTTGTATGTCGCTGTGCTGTACCTGGCCAGTCTGGGGATTGTGCTCCTGACCGGCGGGCTGTACTCCTCTCAGGCCCCCTTCATGCTTTGGGTCCTGGTGGTGGCGGCGCTCTTTCTGGCTCAAACCCGCTGGCCTATTGTGCTGTTGGCAGGCTATGGGCTAATATGGGGCTTGATGGTTTTGCTGACGGCGCTGGGGGCTTATCCCAAACCGACTCCAGCGCTGGCGCTGCCCACGCTGGAAGGGTTTTCGGTAATCACCTTTTTCACCGGGCTTACCCTCATTCCTGTTCTCTACATGGTGGCTGGTAATTTTTACCTGACCTTCCAGCGTGCCGAGACGGCCTCGCAGGAGCTGGCCCGTTCCCAGGCTGCCCTGGAAGAGCGCACTGCGCTTTCCGAACAAACGGCGGCCCAGCGGGAGCGCGCCTTCCGCACCCTGGCTGAGCTTCAGATGCGTCTGACCGAGACCACCAGCTTGAAGACCTTATTGGAGCAACAGGTGGCTTACCTGTCTGAAGCCCTGGGGTATTACGCTGTCAACATTTTCCTTATAGACCAGAGCCGCACGGTTTTGGTCCTGCAGGCCTCCTCGGCCCGTGTTTATGACGAACTGGTCCAACAGGGTTTCCAATTGAGCCTGCAGGAGCGCTCGATCGTTGCTGAAGTAGCCCGCTCGGGGATGCTCTACGTGGCGCAGGATGTAAGCCGCGATCCTTACTATCACGCCACCGATCCGCTCAG
>Ga0068707_1000728_pt1 | contig 22070 bp, 20 predicted proteins | sample YNPNPMetaG_FD_66600 | JGI IMG/M metagenome (GOLD analysis project Ga0068707, IMG submission 66600) | Anoxygenic and chlorotrophic microbial mat microbial communities from Yellowstone National Park, USA - YNP NP MetaG | ecosystem: Environmental > Aquatic > Thermal springs > Hot (42-90C) >...
TGCGGCGCTTTGGGGGCTGCTGCCGTAACGATAATCGCCTGGTAAGGAGCAAACTCAGCTAACCCCAGCGAACCATCGCCAATATGAACGCGGATGTTCTGATAGCCCAATGCTTGCAGGATCAGTCTGGCACGTTCCGCCAGCTCGGGGTGGCGTTCAATTGTATGCACAAACCGGGCAAGTTCGGCGAGGATGGCTGCCTGATAACCAGAACCGGTGCCGACTTCTAAGACCTTTTCATCGCCCTCCAAACGGAGAAGCTGGGTCATCAAAGCCACAATATAGGGCTGGGAGATAGTTTGTCCGGCGCCGATTGGGAGCGGTCCATCAACGTAAGCCAGGTGACGGTGTTCGGTGGGGATAAAACGGTGGCGGGGCACTTTCAGCATCGCCTGGAGCAGCCGCGGTTCCTGAATCCCCCGTCGACGCAATTGCTCGTCCACCATGCGCATCCGCTCACGCTCAAAAACCGCTTCTTCGTCCTGATTCATCCAGAGCGCATTTCCTCCGCTAAGTTCCGCCAAAAGGCATCCTGCTTGCCAGGTACAAACGGGAGATACAACGCCAGACGTTGGGCGAGGGCAGCGTAGCGTTGGCGCAGCTTCTCTCCTAGGTGCTTTTCATCGGCAACGACGGCGAAGGTTTCCAACATAGTGTCGTCAATCAAGGCTGGCAGTTCCCCCCATTGAGCCCGACTTGCCAGGGTGGAGAGTTTTTCGCCAATCTCCCCCCACCCATGGTGCTCCAGGACACGTCGATAGGAAGGCGTCGAGGCGTAGAAAGCAATTTGGGAGCGAACAAACTCGGCTTCCTCCTTACTAGTCGCGGTGAAGACGGTAACGCTGAGTTGCACAGCTTCTCTTTGCCGCTGACTTTTTTGCGTCCCGCGCTGGATGGCCGGCGCAATCACCTCGGCTAAATATTCTGCTGAATGAAAAGGATGAGCCAGGAAGCCATTCGCGACTTCGCCAGCCAGTTGGGCCAAACCAGGATTGACACCCGCAATAAAAATTGGGATGCTCGGCTGAGCAATCGGACCGGGATTGAAGAAAGGCGCCATGAGATTTAGACGATAGTATTCTCCGCGCACATTCAACGGCGTTCCATTCTGCCAGCAATCCCACAAAGCCCGCATGGCCTGGATTTGCTCGCGCAGTTTGCCGACCACCGAGTCGGGCCAGGGCATTCCAAAGCGCCGTTCGATATGGGCTTTCACCTGGGTGCCCAAACCCAATAAGAAGCGCCCCTGCGAGTATTGCGCTAAATCCCAGGCGGTATAGGCAAGGGTGGTCGGGCTGCGGGCGAATGAGACAGCGATGGCGGTGCCAAAGCGCAGTCGTTGGGTATGTTCGGCGATCAAAACGCCCGGCAGAAAGGGATCATGGCTGGTTTCCGGGCACCACAAGGCATCAAAACCAATCTTTTCGGCCGCCTGGGCAATTTCGGCAACCGCAGAAAGATTAGAAGGGGAAAGCGTGGCATCAAACTCCATCATCTTACTCGCTTAATAAATACGCAACAATCCATTGGGTTGTCGCCAGGAGAGCCTCCAGATGGGTTCGTTCGTAGTTGTGTGAGGCATCCACGCCTGGACCGATTAAGGCCACTGCAACATCCCCACCCGCCCGCCAGTATGCTTCGCCATCCGAGCCATAATACGGATACGTATCCACTTTATAGGCAATGGCGGCTTGATCGGCAATGCTCCGGAGCTTCTGGCTAAATTCGTGATGATATGGCCCGCCCGAATCCTTAACGCATAGCGAAACATGAAATTCATCGGAGGTTTGTCCTTCGCCAACAGCCGCCATATCGACCACTAAAAGCTCGGCTAAATCGGGTGGGAAGCCGCTGGCTGCGCCATGTCCCACCTCTTCGTAATTCGAGATCAAAAACGTTGTAGTCTGGCGCGGCCGCAGCCCCTGATCGTGCAAGGCTTTAATCGCCGCAAGCACACAGGCAACTCCTGCTTTGTCATCTAGATAGCGTGAGCGGACGAACCCTTCATTGGTTTCGAGGCGGGGGTCAAATGCCACAAAATCGCCCACCTGGATGCCCAGGGCACGAGTCTGCTCGGCGTTGGTGGTGCGCGCATCTAAACGCACTTCCATGTTATCAGTTTCGCGACTGAGTTCATTGACTTGTTTACTGTACACATGAGCCGAGGCTTTGGTGAGCAACAGACTCCCCCGCACCGTTTTCCCGCTCTGGGTGAACACCGTACATCCTTCTCCTTCGACGGTATTCCAGGCATAGCCACCCAACTGGGTCAATTTTAACCGCCCATTGGCTTTGATCTCCTTCACCATTGCCCCCAGGGTATCCACATGGGCAGTCACGCCGCGGAGAGAATCCGCTCGCTCACCCTCCCAGTCAGCAATCAGCGCCCCTTTGCGATTCTGACGCAGGGTTAGCGCGGAAAACGGTCTCAAAACCTCTTCACAATACGAAATAGCCCGCTGGGCAAACCCCGATGGGCTGGGGATGTTTAATAGCTGGGCCAGGTGATTTAGCAGAAATTCGCGGTCAATTAAAGGGATGGTTGTCATGGATTCTCCTGGAGTTAAGAGGATGCAGAAGGGGTTTCCAGCCCTTCAAAGGCGCTGATCACCCTGCGCCACTCTTCTGGGATGGGAATCGATTTCTGTTGCCGATAGTCATAGGCGACCTGGATGGTCAAAGCAGTAGCGAGCTCGGCGTGGGTGTCAGCATCTTCGACCCGATACGCCATTTCGAAGCTCTTGTTGCCCAAACGGACAACCCGCACACCAACGCGCACAGCTTGCCCAAAATGGATGGGCGCTTTATAGGTCAGGCGAAGCTCGGCGAGGATAATCCCAATGTCTAAAAACGAGCCACCCTGCCAGAGATTGAGCTGTTTGATATACTGGATGCGAGCCTGTTCAAGATAGGTAACCGTTTTGGCGTTGTTAACATGTCCCTGCGGATCGAGGTCGCCGTAGCGCACTTCAATGGGATGAAAGAACCTGAATTGTTCCATATACAAATTATACTCTGGAGTATAATGCGTCTCATGCAAAACTCGGAAAACGATAAACTATCTCCTGAAGAATCGCCTGAACCACAACTTCCCGCGCAAGCAGGGGAGGAAAATTCTATCTCCACACCCTCTGACTTGCCAGAGACAGACCCTCTGGCAGCTACCCAGCTTCATTACCCTTCGCCGAGCCAGGCGCTGGCTGAATACCTTGCCGCCCAAGTCGATCCTTTCGCCGAGACGCGGGCGGTGAACGTTGAGACCCAAAGCACCACTGCGGGCGAGACAACCCTCGCCGACACGATTATCTCCAGAGTTCATCCACCAGAGCCAGGCGAGGCGCAGCCTACCGATAGCCTGGCAGCGACGCTTCCGACCAGGCTCAGTGCAGCCAACGCCACAACCCAGGCGGAGGACAGAGAACCACCTGACCAGACCAGCCTCTCCCCAGACAGCCACCTGCAAGCAACCCAGGTCGTTCCACTGGCTGACGTTGGCAGCGATCAACCCCCGCCAGGCAAACCTATCCACTCCCAGGGGACAAAACCATCTCGTCTGCGCTGGGTCATTTTGATCGGCATCCTGGGGTTGTTCGGGATTGCTTTTCTGAGCGCCTTTGCGGGTTACACCAGTGGCATCAACGCCCGCAAAGCCGCGGCAGCCACCCAGGCCGGTCTGGTTGCCAAAGAGCAATACGAGTTAGCCTTGCAAGAGATCGCCAGCAAAAACTATGGGCGGGCGCGGCAACGCCTGGAGTATGTCATTCAAATCGCGCCCGATTACCCTGGCGCAGCGGAGAAATTAGCCGAAGTGATCTTCGAGGCAAGCATCACCGCCACGCCGACCATCGCTCCATCGCCGACGGTCTCGCCAACGCCAGATTTACGCGGCGCCGAAGAGCGTTTGGAAGCCGCCAAACAGCAAATCTTCAACAGTCAATGGCAAGTGGCCATCGATACGCTGCTCTTATTGCGCAAAGTCGAGCCGAATTTTCAACCCGCCGTGGTGGATGGTCTGCTCTATCTGGCTTATCGGAACAGTGGCCGCGATAAAATCCTCAAAGAGGCAAATCTGGAAGGCGGGATTTACGATTTGACCCTGGCTGAAAAGTTCGGGCCCCTGGACACGGAGACCAAAGGGTTGCAAAACTGGGCGCGCCTCTACCTCTTAGGAGCCAGTTATTGGGATGTAGACTGGGGACAGGTGGTGTATTACTTTGCTCAGGTAGCGCCGGCGGTGCCAAATCTACGCGATGGGAGCGGCTGGACGGCAACCGATCGCTACCGCATTGCGCTGGGCAAATATGCCGAGCACCTGTTAGCTCGCAAAGAGTGGTGTGCTGCAATGGAGATGTATCAGCAAGCCTTGAGCTATGGTGGCGACCAGGCTTTGCAAGATGGTTATAATCGCGCGTACGAGAAATGTGTCGGAGCACAGGTCACCCCCACCGAAGGCGCACCGCCGGCCGAGGTTCCCACAGAAACACCCCAGCCCTAATCCCTCACCTCCTGCCCCTCTCCCTGAACGGGCGACGGGAAAGACCCTCACCCCCGGCCCCTCTCCCAGAACGGGCGAGGGGAGAAGACCCTCACCCCCGACCCCTCTCCCAGGGCGGGAGAGGGGAGTGGCCCTCACCCCCGACCCCTCTCCCAAAATGGGAGAGGGGAGGAGACCCTCACCCTCGGCCCCTCTCCCAGGGCGGGAGAGGGGAAAGACCCTCACCCCCGACCCCTCTCCCAGGACGGGCGAGGGGAGTAGACCCTCACCCCCAACCCCTCTCCCACAAGGGGCGAGGGGAAAGACCCTCACCCCCGACCCCTCTCCCAGGGCGGGAGAGGGGAGTTGACCCTCACCCCCGGCCCCTCTCCCACAAGGGGAGAGGGGAGTGATGCCCTCACCCCAAGGACGGCAGAGGGGAGGTTGACTCCCTTCTCCTTTAGGGAGAAGGGTTGGGGATGAGGGATTTCAACAGCCACACCACACTGCCTGCCAGCGCAAAGGGAAAGACCCTCACCCTCAACCCCTCTCCCAGGACGGGCGAGGGGAGTGATGCCCTCACCCCCGGACCCTCTCCCAGAACGGGAGAGGGGAGTTTGATTTCCTCAAGCATGGGATGTTCTTAACCAGAAAATAAGGATAGACATCCATTGAACTTTTCCTGGAGATGGGATAAGTTACATCTACCGGTTCTATTTTTCACAAACAAGGGAGTAGGAGTCTAAATTATGATGCGATTGTATGCAGATAGTTCAAAGTGTTCTGGCTGTCGGGCGTGTCTGGTGGCTTGTTCCCTGAACCTGTTCCAGGAGAATAACCCCAAAAAAGCCGCCCTGGTCATTGAGGCGCACTTCCCTGCCCCAGGCGCTTACAAGGTACGCGTCTGCACCCAGTGCGGAGCGTGCGCAGAGGTCTGCCCAACCGGCGCCATCAAGATCAACGAACGAGGGGCTTACTATGTGGACATGGCGGAGTGCAATTTGTGCGAAGCCTGTGTCCCAGAATGCCCTGAATCGGTGATGTTCGTGCGCACCGAGCTGGCGGATACCTCGTGGAAGTGCGATCTGTGTGGCGATTGCGTCAGCGTCTGCGGCACGGGCGTCTTGTGGATTGCAGAAACTGAAGCAGCAGTAGCATAAGGAGCGGACAATGAACGGATATGGCGGTCAAATTTTACGTGTAAACCTTAGCAACGGTCAGATCAGCAAAGAGCCAACCCCACCGGAGGTGGCGCGCGAGTTCGTCGGCGGGCGCGGTTTTGGCCTCTATTTCCTCTTGAAGGAAGTCCCACCCAAAGCCGATCCCCTCGGACCTGAAAACAAACTGATCATCTCCAGCGGACCATTTTCGGGGCTAATGATCCCTGGCGCGGGAAAATGTGACTGGACGACCAAAGCGCCCCTGACCGGCGGGTACGCCTCGGCTTCGATGGGCGGCCACTTTACCGCCGAGATGAAATACGCCGGCCTGGACAGCATTATCTTGGAAGGCATCAGCCCCAAACCGGTCTACCTCTTCATTGACGATAACAAAATCGAACTCCGCGATGCTTCTCAACTGTGGGGGAAAGGCAGTATGATCGTGGAGAAAACCCTCAAAGACCAATATGGGGAGGAATTTCAGGTCGCAGCCATCGGGCCGGCCGGGGAAAACTGTGTCTCCTTTGCCCATATTAACCATGACTACGGCCGGCAGGCTGGACGCGGCGGGGTGGGCGCGGTGATGGGGGCGAAGAAGGTGAAAGCGATCGTCGTCCGAGGCACAAATTCCATTCCGTTTGCCGATCCGGACGCCTATCGCAAGGCCGGTATGGAGCTTTTTAAAGCCTGCAAAGAAGCCGAAATGCTAAAGGAATGGACCAGCTACGGCACAACCATTGTGGTGAGCTGGTGCGATGAGGTGGGAGCATTGCCAACCCGCAACTTTAGCGCTGGCTCTTTTGAAGATGGAAAGAATCTCTATGGACCGGTCATGCGCCAAAAAATCGTCATCACCGATAAAGGCTGCTTTGGTTGTCCTTCGCCGTGTGGTAAGTACAGCCGAGTACAACGCTATAACACCTATGTGGAAGGCCCGGAATATGAAACCATCGGTATGATCGGTTCAAACCTGGGATTAAACTCCATTGAAGATGTAGCTCATGCGAACTATCTGTGCGATGAGTGGGGCATTGATACAATCAGCGCCGGCGGGGTCATTGCGTGGGCAATGGAATGTTATGAAAAAGGGATTTTCACCAAAGCGGATACCGATGGACTGGAGCTAAAGTTCGGCAACGCTGAAGCAGTGTTTAAGCTGATCGAGAAGATCGCCAAGAAAGAGGGCCTTGGCGCCTTACTGGCAGACGGCGTCAAGCGCGCCGCCCAAAAAGTCGGCAAAGGCAGTGAAAAGTGGGCAATCCATGTCAAAGGTATGGAGCAATCGGCTTACGCCACCCATAACGCCACGGCAATGCTGCTTGCCTATATGACTTGCGATGTGGGCGCCCATCACAACCGCGCCTGGGCAATCACGTATGACTTGCAGGTCGGCCGCGAACGCGTTGCCCCCGAAAAAGTTGCCCGCGTGATCTGGTTACAGCACTTCCGCCCGATGTTTGATGTCCTGGGCGGCTGCCGCCTGCAATGGGTGGAATTGGGCATCGACCGCAATCTTTACCTGCCCGCCCTCGAAGCTATCACCGGGATTCACCGCACCTGGGAAGATCTTGAACTGGTGGGCGAGCGCCTCTGGAATCTGGCACGCCTTTACTGGATGCGGGAAATCGACGGTTTCGACCGCAATTGGGACTTGCCCGCCCCGCGCTTCTACGAAGAGCCGCCAAGCAGCGGCGCTACCCAAGGGCAAATTACCCGCTTTGAAGATGTGCAAAAGCTTCTGGACATGTATTACAAACAACGTGGCTGGTCACCGCAAGGGCATCCTACGCCGCAGACCCTAGAACGGTTGGGATTGCAAAGTTTTGTGAACTAAACCAATCAGTTAAGCAGACCTTATGGGTGATTCACCCTTAAGGTCTGCTTCTTTCTCAGGAGCAGGAGAAGATGAGCGCAACCATCCGCCCGTTTGGCATGTTACGCGAGTATCTCAAAGGAGAGAAAGAAGCTAGGGTTGAGGGAGGTCAAACCGTTCGCCAGGCTCTAACATCGCTCGGCATCCCACCCGAGGTAGTTGCCCTCGTGCTGGTCAATGATCAACCACAAGAAAAAGATTATTCCTTACAAGATGGGGATGTGGTCAAAATTTTAGCCGTGATCGGGGGTGGGTAATGAAAATGGTAAAGCGCTGTTTGTTCCTGCATGGCCTGGATAGCAGCAGCCAGGGCGTCAAAGCCACCACGCTGCGCCAGCTCTTCCCGAATATCCTTACCCCCGATTTTCAAGGCTCGCTGGAAGAGCGCATGTTCCAGTTGAGTCAGATCATCGGACGGAAGCGAGACTGGACGCTGATCGGTTCCAGCTTTGGCGGTCTAATGGCGACCTACTTTGCCTGCTGGCACCCGAAACAAGTCAAAAAGATGATCTTGCTCGCCCCAGCCCTGATTTGGCCTGATTTTGTTGCCAACCCACCGCCCGCCATTGACATCCCTGTGACCCTCTATCACGGCACCCAAGACACCCTCATCCCCTTAGAGCAACTCAAGCCCATCGCCCGCCAGGTCTTCCACAATCTGGATTTGCACGTGGTGGATGACGATCACAGCCTACTGAAAACCTTCTTCGAAATTGACTGGCACACCTTGATTGGGTGTTGATCGGCTTCCGATTTTTCGCTTTCAAAAGCTCTCAAAATATACAACCTCAAACGAGCAGAGATGGCCGCCCCCAATACCAAGGCGATTGAAAGGACCATTCTGCCACCTCAATGCACAGTTGTCAGCCCCGCTTGTTTAAAACGGCCTGAAGGTTCTACGAAAATCAATTCTAGCGGCAGATTATAAACTTTCATAGTAATTACCTACCAAAGGCTCTACTTGGCAGGGCAGACCGTCCACGAATATATCACGAATGCACGAATAGCACTATAGCACTGTCATTCGTTACTTCGTATTCCCTTCGTGGAAGGTTTTCTCAGCAAATTATCAACACACCTTGTGATGGCAGGTTGTTACCTTCCATAACACATATTTTGCTTATCCCGAACACCCCTTTTGTTACGAAATTGTATTAAAATGCATCTAACAAACATCAAAAATTCCACCTTTGAAAGGAGTGTGTGTATGTCCGAAGAAATCTCCCCCGTTCAACCCCCATCTTTCCCCCGCTTGAATGAACCTGCCCCCGATTTTGAAGCGGTTACCACCCATGGCGTCCTTCGCCTTTCCGACTATCGCGATTCGTGGCTCATCTTATTCTCACACCCAGCCGATTTCACCCCGGTTTGTACCACCGAATTTATAGCGTTCACCGAAATCTACCCGGAATTGCAAAAGCGAGGCGTTGAGCTGCTGGGTTTGAGCATTGACAGCGTCTATTCCCACATTGCCTGGACGCGCAACATCGAAGAGAAACTGGGTGTGAAAATCCCCTTCCCAATCATCGCTGATTTGGACAAAAAAGTGGCAACCCTCTACGGGATGATCCAACCCGGCGAAAGCAAGACGGAAACGGTGCGCGCTGTGTTTATCATCGATCCCAAAGGGATTTTACGGGCGATGATCTACTATCCGCTCAGCACCGGGCGCAACATGGATGAAATCCTGCGCCTAATCGATGCCCTGCAAACAGCCGATAAATACCAGGTGGCAACCCCGGCCAACTGGCGGCCAGGCGACAAAGTAATCGTGCCTCCGCCAACCACGGTTGAAATGGCCGAAGAACGCCTCAAAGCCGGCTACGAGTGTGTCGACTGGTACCTGTGCAAGAAAACGCTAGATTGAGACGCGATGGCCTGTATCAACCCTGATGGAACGCTTACCCCAACGGCATTGCAGGTTTTGAAAGCAGCCGAGCAACCGAAAACCGCCGCCGAACTCGCCCAATACCTCGCTCTGCCGCTCTATCGCGTGCGCAGCAGCCTGCGTGAGCTAGTGGCCGGCGGTTTTTTGAAGGAAGAAGCCGAGCAATATGTCCTGACCGACGCAGGTCGGGCGAAATTGGGGTGAGCCAAACCCCAATTTCGCCTATCCAGGGGGTGGATAGCCCAACGACTTAACTTCTACTGGCTTTTTCCACCAGATACACAATGCCCAAATAGTTCTGGTAGGTAGCTTCGCGCAGACCAATCTCACAGGTCAGATTGCTGGAGTAATAGCCATCAAAGGTCTGTCGCGTTACTTCCAGGGCTTCACGATGAGTGGCGCTGGCGGTCAACTCGGGGAACAGGAAACCCCGATCGCCGGCAAAGCCACAACAACCCAGGTCGAGCGGAACAGTCACCGACTCGGCGCAATGCCTGGCAATGGCAACCAGCTTATCCTGCAAGCCTAGCTTCTGCGCCGAGCAATTCGGGTGCAACACCACCTGCTCTGTCAGGCGGTGAAGCGTCAGGCGCGGCAGGACAACATCGTGCAGAAACTCGATGCTATCCAACAGGGTCAGTTTTCGATAGCGTTCCAAAGCCTGACCCTCCAGATCGCCAGAGGCGTTGCGTAGGGTATAGGCGCACGAAGTGGCGTCAATTACAATGGGGTATCGTCCGCCCTCCGACCAGCGCCAGAACTTTTCGAGGGTATGCGCTAACATTTGCTGATAGGCCTGGCGATAGCCCTTGGAGCTGAACGGCATTCCACAGCATGCCCCGCGCACATCGGCAGGGATGAACAGATCAACGTTGGCGCGCCAGGCAACGGTCAACATCACTTCGGCAATGGAAGGTAAGCTTTCATCATCTGGCTTGCCCAGATTGCGATTGATGCAGGAAGGGAAATAAACAAAGCGCAGCGGCTCGGCAGATGCCTGGCTCTTGCCATTTCGGCGATCCGTTTTTGTTACCGGGAGAGTTTTTGGCACCTGCGGGATCGAATCGTTCCACTTGGGCAACCTTCGCCGACTCAGGCGCTCGATTAAGAGCAACCAGCGCCGCCAATCCTTATTGGTCAGGCGGTCAGCAAAGTGACCCAGGCGCACACCCAAACGGAGCAAGGCTTCGACCAGCGCAAACCAGCGCACCACCCAAAGGGCAATTCGCTGGGCAATTGGGGAGACTTGCTGGCTGCGCAAGGTTTTGGTCAGTTCGCCAGTGTTGATTCCCACCGGGCAGGCTAAGGCGCATAAGCCATCCACCGCACAGGTATCATTGCCAGCATAAGCGTAGTCCTCCTGCAGCATGGCAATGAGCGTCGAGGCATCTAGATCAATACCCGGAATGGGCGTCTTTCTGTTGCCAGAGATGGTCATTTGCGTCAGGCGTTGCAGAGTGCGACGGAGCACAATCCGCTGGCGGGGTGTGAGAGTCAATTCCCGCGACGGGCAGCGTGACTCACAATAGCCGCACTCGATGCAGGGATCGATGCGGCTATCGGTCAGGGGCGATACTTTAACCGCCGTCACATGCGCCTGAGGGTTGTCGTTGAGAATAATGTTAGGATTCAACAGGTTATCGGGGTCGAAGAGGGCTTTGATGTCACGCATCAGAGCGCGTCCATTCTCACCCCACTCATCGATCAAAAAAGGTGCCATGCTGCGACCGGTGCCGTGTTCCCCCTTCAAAGCCCCATCATACTTCTCGCACACCAGTTTGACGATCTCTTGATTGAAACGATCAAAACGCTCAATCTCCTGAAGGGTGTCAAAGCGTTGTGAGATGGTGTAGTGCAAATTGCCATCTTTGGCATGACCGAAAATAATCGAATCGTCATACCCATAGGCGCGGAAGAGGGCCTGCAGATCGACCACCGCTTCACCCAACCGCTCGACCGGGAAAACCACATCTTCTAATAACAGCGTTGTCCCTGGTGGACGCATTGCCCCAACGGTGGCAAACATGCCCTTGCGAGCTTTCCAGAGGATGGCTTGTTGGACGGGGTCGGTGGTGAATTCGGCAGGGTGAAGCAGTTCCATCTCCGCCAGGGTTTGGGCAGCCGTGTGTTGAAAGGTTTGCATGGCCGTTGAGTCGGCTGCTTGAAATTCGACCAGGATCGCAGCCGCGTTTTCGGGCAGGCTGCGGATCACCTCAGGCACGCCGGGCAAACCTTCAACCGAGCGCAAGGCAGCGCGATCCATGATTTCAACTGCCCGAGCGCCGGCTTTCCGCAAGGGAAAGACTGCCTCGGCAGCAGCTTGAATGCTGGCGAAATAGAGTTGAGCCGTATATTTATAGGGATAATCCAGGACGGTGCGCAAAACCGCTTCGGCGATGAACGCCAGGGTGCCTTCTGAGCCGATCAGTAAATGGGTTAGAATATCCAACGGTTTCTCATACTCCAACAAAGCATTCAGAGCATAGCCGTTGGTGTTTTTCATCTGGTATTTGCGGCGCACACGCTCGGCAAGCGTCGTATCTGCCAGCAGACGCCGGCGCAGATCCAGCAATCCCTGGGCAAGATGAGGTTGCTCGTTTTCAAAAACGGTGTGAGCATTGGCAGTGCCGCTGTTCAGGCTGAATCCATTGGGCAACAGAAAGGTGAGTGAATGAAGGGTTCGATAGGAGTTTTCCGCCGTGCCACAGCACATGCCGCTGGAGTTGTTGGCTAAGATGCCGCCCAACATGCAGGCATCAATGGAGGCCGGGTCAGGCCCAATTTTGCGCCGATAGGGTTTAAGGATGTTGTTTAAGTAAGCGCCTACGATACCCGGTTGAGCGCGGATCAAAGTCCCCTGCTCCTCGATCTGATAGGCGCCCCAATGTTTGGAGAGATCGATCAGGAGCCCATCGGTAACTGCCTGACCACACAAACTGGTGCCGGCTGCCCGGAAGGTGAGCGGAATGCGATGAACCTGGCTGAAACGAAACAGATCGCGCACTTCGGCAATAGAGTTGGGCTGGAGAACTGCTTGGGGCACGAGATAAAAATAGCTGGCGTCATTGGCGTAAGCCAGGCGCTCAATCGGGCGCGTCAACACCCGCTCACGGGGCAGGATTTTGGTCAACTCGGTGGTTAAGTCCATGAGAAAATCCTTTGAGGGTAACTCGCTTGAATTTTGCTTCGCTTGAGGTAGAGAAATCACTACTCCCTACGGTCCCTATCCGGTAGGTTAAAGTCAAAAAGCTCTATCCATAGGGGGAAGAGCGGGACAAAGGCCGCCAGAGCGTGTCATGGGGCATCCTAGCAACAGGTAAGTGCGTCTTGCCAGACAGGCAGAGGGCGGGGTGAGAGCTGATTTCTCTCACCCCGCACCCTTCTCGCCACCGAACGGAAAAGCAAATTATGCCCTCTCCCACCGCAAGAGGGCACTCCGATAAAGAGCGGATCACTCGCTGATCTTGGTGCCAAGCACCTCAAGGAACAGCGCCAGCCACCTGGGATGCGCCGGCCAGGCTGGTGCGGTCACCAGATTCCCATCGCGCACCGCGTCATCAACGCGGATGTCCGCATAATCGCCGCCAGCGACGGTGACTTCTGGGGCAACTGCCGGGTAGGCCGAAACCTTGCGCCCTTTGACGACACCTGCGGCGGTAAGCACCTGCGCCCCATGGCAGATCGCTGCTACCGGCTTATTGGCTTCAAAGAAATGGCGCGTAATCTCCAGCACTCGCGGCGTCAGGCGAATGTACTCCGGGGCTCGCCCACCCGAAATGACCAAAGCATCGTATTCTTCGGGTTTGATATTATCAAAGGTGGCGTTGAGGGTGAAATTGTGACCAGGTTTTTCGCTATAGGTCTGATCGCCTTCAAAATCGTGAATGGCTGTGCGAACTTTCTCACCGGCTTTCTTGCCCGGGCAGACGGCGTGAACGGTATGCCCGACCATCTGCAGAGCTTGGAAAGGGACCATCACTTCGTAGTCTTCGGCGAAATCGCCAACCAGTTGTAAGATTTTCTTTGGCATGGAGTCCTCCTCTTTTGAAAACAAACCAAACACTTAAACCAATGGGGAACCAAAAAGGAAAGATGGATAGATTCAGGCTATGATCGTCGCTGTTCACCTCCTGAGCTAGAATGAGCAGAGCTTATTCGTGGCAACTGCACTCAACCACCACTTTGTCTTTTGGAATTATACTAAAATAAGATTAAAATTTGATTAATGATTGATTAGACTGCACTCAACCACCACTTTGTCTTTTGGAATTATACCCAATATTTCAGCGCTTCGATCCTGCAAAAGGTAGGACAAATTTCCAAATTTGTCCTACGAATATGGGCAGGAATTCGCCAAGCAAATAGAATAGGCTACAAAACCGCGCAAGAGGGGTTACTTCGTATATTCGGGTTAGATTCGTGAACGGTGTCCCTCTAAACTAGAGCAAGGCAGTGATTGTCAAAACTCCTTAGTTGGTAAGATGTTGGTCTATTTTTTGCTAATTTTTAAGGTAACAACCTACCATCACAAGTCGTGTTGATAATTTGCTGAGAAAACAGTCCACGAATTGACCACGAATAAACGAATGACAGCGCTATTCGTGTATTCGTGAAATATTCGTGGACGGTCTGTCCTGCCAAATAGAGCCTTTGGTAGGTAATAACCTTTTAAGCGCCCATTTGATGCAATATACGCCAGCAATGATCAAGTATAATTACATCATCATGGAGGTTGAATCATGCCCGGCAAAGGTACAGCACCAAAAAGCGGTGAGGAACTAAAGCAACAGGTCGTTGCTCTGGCCCAAAGCCTGGGCTTGAAAACAGAAACGGAGGTCAAAGCTGCCCGAAGGCTGTGGGGACAACGACGCTTTATCGATGTGGTCATTACAGACGAAAAAACCGGCAAACGGTTGGGTGTGGAATGCAAATACCAAGCCACCTCAGGGACAGCCGAAGAGAAAATCCCCGCCACTATCCAGGATATTGCCCACTGGCCTATTCCGGGTCTCGTTGTCATTGATGGAGAAGGTTTTTCGGCCAACATGCAAGGATACCTGATGGCTAGCGGCAAAGTGGTTTGGTACGAAGAGCTGGAGGAGTGGTTGCGGCTTTATTTTGGATTGTAAGATGAACAACTTACCCGTTCCGCGACCGTTCTTAAAGTGGGCAGGGGGCAAGACCCAAATTGCGGATGTGCTATTAGCGCATATGCCGCTTGTCTTTCATGGCTACCACGAGCCATTTGTGGGTAGCGGGGCTCTTTTCTTTCGTCTATACCGAGAGCGCAAAATCCGTCATGCTGTGCTCAGCGATCTGAACCCTGAACTGATCGACACCTACCTCGCCATTCGTGACCACGTTGCCGAAGTTATCCAGATTCTCTCGGAATTTCCTTATGACAAGGAATTTTATTATGCGGTGCGTAATCAATCTCCAGAGCAGTTGAGCCTACCAGAACGAGCAGCTCGGATGATCTATTTGAACAAAACGGGGTACAACGGTTTGTATCGCGTAAATCGCCAGGGAAAATTCAACGTCCCCTTCGGGCGCTACAAGTCCCCGAAGGTTTTAGACAGCGAGAATTTGATGGCGGTTTCGCAAGCACTTCGAGAGGTTGAGATTCTATGCGCTTCGTTTGAAACGGTGCTCGAAAGAGCCGTGCCAGGCGACTGGGTATATTTCGATCCACCCTATGCGCCGATCTCACAAACAGCCAATTTCACTTCTTATTACGCAAATGGCTTTGGGCTGGGCGAACAGGAGCATCTGCGCAATGTCTGTGTGCAGTTGAGCCAAAGCAATGTGTATGTCATGCTTTCAAACTCAAATACCAAGGTCATTCGGGAGCTTTATAATCTACCCTGCTTTATCATCGATGAAGTCCTGGCAAATCGGGCTATCAATTGCAATGGTGCAAAACGAGGCAAAATCAGCGAACTGATTATTACCAATTACCCCCCTCAGAGACCAATTCAATTAAGTCTTCTCGAGCAAAAAGAGCCCCTTGTGAGGGCTGAATAAGCAATAGTTCAATGTAAACAGAAGCAAAGCAATGATTGTTGATCCTGATTCCCCCCTACCCCGCTGCGACCTGCTCAACCCGATCAACCGTCCATAAAAGCGGCCAGCGGCGGACAACCCACGCCACGGCTAGCAGGCAGCCAATCCCGCCACTGATAATTGCAAAGGGCGCTCCAAAAAGCTGTGCCACCACGCCTGCTTCCACCTCGCCGAGTTGCGGTCCACCTAAAAAGAAAATCTGATTTACGCTGACCATGCGCCCGCGCAAATGGTCTGGCGTGAGCAATTGGCGAATGGTGTTGCGGATAATTGTACTGACCGCGTCAGCAGCCCCCACCAGGATCAGGGCAGCCATCGCCATCCAAAACACCCGCGCCATACCAAACAAGATTGTTGCCAGGCCGAAACAGACCACCGAGTGCAAGAATAGCGGCCCTTGATGGCGCACCTCGCCGATTTGCGAGACCACCAAGCCAGCCAGCACTGCTCCAATCGCTTGCGCTGAAGAGAGCCAACCGTATTCGATTTCCCCTACCCGCAGAATATCGCGGGCAACGATCGGCATCAGGGTATTTGCGGAAGAGAAGAAGGTAGCAAAGAAATCCAGCAACATGGAGGCAAAGATCAGCGGTTGACTGAGAATAAAGAGCCACCCTTCGCGCATCGCCACCCAATCGAAGAGCTTGCGTTGCGTAACGAGCCGCTGCTGGGGCACTTCGCCCATCCGCCAGATCGCCACTAGCACCGCGCCGTAAGAGAGGGCGTTGATCAGATAGGGATAAGCCTGTCCCCAGACAGCAATCGTCCAGCCGCCCAAGGCCGGCCCGACAATCGCCCCCACCTGAAAGGCAATGGAGCTGAGGCTGAATGCGTTGGGCAAGTCTTTCGGCGGCACTAGGTTTGGCACCAACGCCTGACGGGCAGGAATATCGAAAGCAGCAGCCGTAGCTTGCAAGGCGGTGAGGGCATAAATGTGCCAGAGCGTGATCGAGCCCTGTAGGGTCAACCCCGCCAATAGACCGGCGACTACGGTCAACACACATTGGGCAACGAAGAAGATGGTCCGCCGGTTATATCGATCGGCAGCTACTCCGCCAATGAGCGAAAAAAAGATCACTGGCAGGATGCGCACCAAACCAATGCCTCCTAACGCAATAGGATGGGGGGTAAGGGTGCGCACATGCCAGAAGAGCGCCCACAGTTGCATGTTCGCTCCTGCCGCAGAGATGATCAGGGCAAGCCAGAGGTAGCGGAAACGCGGGTAGTGCAACGCAGGTGGCAAATGGAGACGGCTCAACTCATTACCTTCCCGCCATCTACATTGACAGCTTGTCCATTGATATAAGCGGCGGCTGGACTGCATAAGAAAAGCACCAATCCAACCACATCCTCCGGTCGGCCCAGTCGCCCAAGCGGTATGGAAGCCAGCCAGCTTTCCATCATCGCCTCATCCTGGCGTAAGGCGGCGGTCATTTCGGTTTCAATGACTCCGGGGCAAACGGCATTGACGCGGATATGATGGGCGGCGAGTTCCAATGCTGCCGTGCGTGTCAGACCGATCAATCCCATCTTACTGGCAACGTAAGCAGCTCGATTGCGCAACCCAAACGCCCGTCCGGCAATCGAGGCAATATTGACCATACAACCTCCTCCCCGTTCCCGCATTGCCCGCCCCACCGCCTGGATCAGGTAGAAAGGCCCGCTCAGGTTGACATCCAGCGTGCGTTGCCAGTCCCACTCGTCCATTTCAAGCAACGGCACATGGGGTTCTACCGCGGCATTATTGATGAGGATATCAATCCGTCCCCAATCGTGAAGGATTTGCTCCACCATGGCGACGCAAGGCAGTCGTTTGGCGATATCGACCACATAGGCTTGTGCTCGTCCACCAACAGCGTGTATTTCGGCAACGGTCGGCTCGAGGTTTACTGGAGTAATATCATTTGCGGCGACGATAGCTCCCCGATGAGCAAATGCCTGGGCAATCGCCTTGCCAATCCCCCGCCCTGCACCTGTAACTAAAACGACCTGGTCTTCAAAAGTTTGCATAACCTCGTCTCCTGAATAGCAGAGTTAACTCCTTCGTCCAAATGTAGCCGAGGGCAAGCCGCATGGTATCCAGAATCCAATCTGTACCCCAACCCACCGGCGGTCCGCTTTGCAACCCCAACCAGGGGGGTTGAGCTTCTGGTAACTAAAAACTTCAGTCTTTCCACATCCGAAGCACCTTCAGCCCGACATCTGTTTCGTAGCTCCTGATGGAATATCGTTAGAGTCAATCTGCCACCCCTCCAACACCCGGGTCACACAGTGGAACCTGGTCGGGATTAGTCTCTGAATTGAGGGGCAAACCAAAGTAAGGCGAAGGATCAAAGGTGTTCTCGATTTCCAGCTCATTGAGAAATTTGCCATCCCGATCTTTGACGATTGAAAAATGTAAATGCACTCCAACCGGGTTGGAAGGGTTGCCGGAGTAATTCCCCTGGTAGCCAAGCAAGGTTCCCGCTTCCACATAGACTCCTTGCGTTCCAGGAGGAAAAGCCTCAACAATATAAGAGTCTCCTTCAGGACTCGCCAGGTGGGTGTAGTAGGTCCAAATCTGGCGTTCGGGTTGAAGAGGGTCTTGAGGAATGCGAACGATTAGAGAGGCCTTCCAGTCGCTCAGGCGGGTGAGGAAACCGGGGTAGGCAACGCGCACCTCGGTAACGCCAGGCTCGGTGCCGGCAAAAATATCAATCCCCTGATGACGATGCCCTGGTCGAAAGGAATCCCCCCATAAGAAACCGATATAGCCATCGGTGGGGATGAGAAACGGGGCATTGCCACAGCGCTCGCCACCTTTGAGCCGCCAGTGTGGGAAAGCCGCCGGATTGCGCAGGTATAGCCAAACCCGCTGCGTGCGGCCCAAGTTTGGCAACAGCCATTCATAAACCAGATAGGCGCCGATGACCAGCAAGAGAAAAGCAATGGCAAATGCCAGACGATAGCGAGAGGAGCGTTTCATTGGCTCTATTCGGTCGAAGAGAGAGCTTGGCGGTATTTACGGATGTTTTCGAGATCGTCTTCGCGGTGATCGGCGAGATACAGCACCAATTGTCCACCACTCAATTGCTGTAAAATCCGCCCAGCTGCACGGCCGGCTTCAGATGCCATTGCCTGGCGCGCGTCTTCGAGGGAATTGAAGAAAAGTTCATGCTGCAATTGATACGCTGCGTTGCCGTAGAGATGAATATCGATGCGGCTGGTGGTTTCCCGGATAAGACCCGGCATTTGCTCGGCATGATGCAAAAACTCCGGCCAGTGTTGTTCCAGTGCCACTGCTTCAACAGAACTCTCGATTAAAATGACCAGTTTAGTTGTCACAGGCGCATCCAGTGTACCAACAAAAACCACTCAATGGCTTATTAACTCCCCTTACCATGAGGTACTACGCTTTCCTTTATCTGCTTGGGTAGCGAAAGAGCCTTAGGCATATCCTTAGGGTGCAGGAATCTTATTGATCCAATCGTTGCCCACAATCACCACCACATCCACGCTTTGGGTGGGATCAAAGCGATTGTACAGGTAATTAGGATTAATCCCCATTAACTCAACTAAAAACTTGAGCGTATAGGGCTTGCCGCTATAATCCAACAAGGTCGTGTAGTTATAAAAAGTATCTGCATTTCCGGTTTCGACCACGTTGACGCCTTGCTTTTGGAGATATTCCATCGTCTGGGATGCCAACCCAGGCGAAGAACTGCCGTTCAGGACGCGCACCCTGGCGCCTTCGGCCTTCATTTGCTCAGCAGGAGGGAGATTTGCCAGGGGGCTTTCCAGGCGCGTATCGGCGAAGATCTGGTCGCGCACTTCGCGGATTTTATCGGGCATCGGTTTGAGAGCATCCAGGCCATCCGGTGTCTTGAAGAAATTGACTTGCTCGGCACCGATAATGGCGTGTTTGATGTTCTCTTCAGGAATATCTTTAGCAAACCACGCCAGACGAATGGCCTGGTCTAGCGACAAATTGGTGCGCACACCGCTGGAGAACTCCTGATATAACACCGGGGCATTGGCAATCATGCGAGGCAGGTTGTCGAAACGCAACATCTGGTTGCGAATTGCCATGACCACTTCTTGTTGACGACGGGCGCGGTCGAAATCACCACCTTCGGTGCTGCGTGCCCGGGCATACGCCAGAGCGATCTCGCCATTCAGCACCTGTCGCCCGGGTTTCAATTTCTTGAAGGTATTATCCCCTAAGAGATCGACTTTAATTGGCTCCTGAATATCCAGTTTCACGCCGCCAATGTGATCGATAAACTTGATAAACGCTCCAAAATCGATTTGGGCATAAAAATCAATCGGCACGCCAATCAGTCCTTCGACCGTTTTCATGGCTAATTCTGGCCCGCCGCCCGGCAATTTATAGGCTTCACCGAGCTGGTAAGCCGTGTTGATCTTGCCATAACCAAAGCCCGGAATCGCCACCCACAGGTCGCGGGGAATGTTCAGGATACCGGCAGTCCTGGAGAGGGGATCAACGGTAAAGAGGATCATGGTATCCGTGCGCGGTGCTCCCTCTCCGGCAGCCCAATCTCGATAATCCAAACCCATGACCAGCAAATTAACCCGACTGGCGCCATCCCACGGCTCTGGGGTCGGACCGACCATCTGCAAAGGAGCGTTCGGATCAGTGATGATACCGCCTAGATCGGGCGTCGGAGTCGGGCCGGTAACGCTAATGCCGGGTAAGTTAGTGATCTGCCACGAAGTCACCAGATCACGGGTAACGATAAAGGTCAAGTAAGCCGTCAACAAGGCTGCGATGACAAACGCAGCAATTAAAGCAATCAAGAGAAGATTGGCTCTCTCTGCAAGTTGTACTTTTTCTGATCGTTGTTCCATATCTCATTATTCTTCACTGGTCAAAATCGCCTGCTGATTATATCACGGTATAATGAGCGCATCATGTCATCCCTGACGGCGTATAACCTCTCCAAATCCTTTGGGGCGCGAGATTTGTTCACCAATCTCTCCCTGAGTGTGCCGCCGAATGGGCGAATTGCGATCGTAGGCCCGAACGGGATTGGGAAGACGACTCTTATTCGCGTCTTAATTGGCTTAGAGGAACCCAGTCAAGGGATGGTGCAGCGCGCTCGCAATCTGCGCATTGGCTATCTGCCGCAAGAAACGGTAATGGAAAGCCAGCGTACATTATGGGAAGAATGCCTCGAGGCTTTATCGAACCTGCGCCAAATGGAAGCGGAATTGCGCCGTTTAGAGAAAGAAATGAGCCAACCCAACTCATCACCTGATCTGCTGGAGCGGTACGGAGCCTTACAAGCAGCGTTTGAACAGCAGGGAGGGTATGAATATGAGTTGCTGATCCGCCAAACCTTACGGGGTTTAGGTTTTGGCGAGCAGGATTTCTGGCGCCCACTGACGCAATTCTCCGGTGGGCAACGTACCCGCGCCGTTTTAGCTCGCCTGCTGATTTCCAAACCGGATTTATTGGTGCTTGATGAACCGACCAACCACCTCGACCTGCAGGCAGTAGAATGGCTGGAAGGCTACCTCAACCAATGGCATGGCGCCGTCCTGATGGTTTCCCATGACCGCTATTTTTTGGATCGTGTGGTCAACACGATCTGGGAAATGTCCGAACAGGGCATTGAGGTTTATCGCGGCAATTACAGCGCCTATTTGCAACAACGCCAGGAACGCTGGAACGCCCGCCGCCTGGCATTTGAAGCAGAAAAAGAACGTCTGGAAAAAGAGTTGGAGTATATCCGTCGCAACATCGCTGGACAGAATGGGTTGCAGGCAAAAGGTCGTCTACGGCGGGTGAGTCGCCTGTTGGAAGCGATTGAACGCCATGGCTGGGAAGCAATTCAGGGAAAACCCTGGGCGCAGATCGCCGCCGAGAGCGGCGCTGCCAGCCAAATGATGAACGTTGAAGAGGTGACGCGGCGCATTCATGCCCTGACCTTCACCCAGCCACGGCAGCCAAAACTGGGTTTGCGTCTCAATGCCGCAGAACGCTCGGGCGATTTGGTCATCCGCACATTTGATTTGCAGGTAGGTTATCCTGACGAAGGTCGCCCCCTGATTGAGGTGCCAGACCTGATCTTAAAACGCGGCGAGTGCGTCGCTTTGATCGGTCCGAACGGAGCCGGCAAAACCACCTTTTTAAAAACCATTTTGGGAAGCTTGCCCCCCTTGAGCGGAGAAGTGCGCCTCGGCGCCAGCCTGCAAATTGCCTATTTTGCCCAAGCCCATGAGGGTTTAACAGCCGAGAACAGCGTGATGCAAGAGATCGAATCCGTTGCCCCGACCATGCTTCCTGCGGAAATGCGCAACTATCTGGCGCGCTTTCAGTTCACCGCCGATGATGTCTTTCGCCAGGTTGCCACCCTCTCTGGCGGCGAGCGCGGCCGGCTGGCGCTGGCAAAACTCTGTCTTAGCGACGCCAACTTGCTCTTGCTGGATGAACCTACCAACCATCTGGACATCCCTTCGCAAGAGGTGTTACAGGAAGCGCTTAGTGAATACCGCGGCACGATATTACTGGTTTCACACGACCGCTATCTGATCGATGCCCTTGCCACGCAAATTTGGGAAGTGATCCCCGAAGAACGCCGCTTGCGCGTCTTCCAGGGAAGCTATACC
>Ga0068707_1000731_pt1 | contig 22042 bp, 17 predicted proteins | sample YNPNPMetaG_FD_66600 | JGI IMG/M metagenome (GOLD analysis project Ga0068707, IMG submission 66600) | Anoxygenic and chlorotrophic microbial mat microbial communities from Yellowstone National Park, USA - YNP NP MetaG | ecosystem: Environmental > Aquatic > Thermal springs > Hot (42-90C) >...
GCAACAAGAGTGTCCACCCCACGGCGCGCCAGATGGCAATTGCCTGCCAAAATGGCTTGGCAGATTGGGCAATCAGGGCGGCCGGCAAGAGCGGCCGGCTGACCCCGTAGAGGGTCATCAGGGTAAAACGCGCCCACTCCGGCAGAGGCCGGGCAACTTTCTGCATCCAACCCGAATCTTGAATGCTCAAATGGGTTTGCAAACCGGCCGAAATCTTGAACCACCAGGCGGCCAGGGAGAGGGGATTGTTGACCTTCTGTGGCGCAAAGCTGCCCCAGCTATACCAGATCCCTAGCGCAATGAGAACGATGACGATCAGGATTGCCACCCAGACTCGCTTCTGGCGCAATAACCTCCCATCGCCGCTGATTGCCAGAACGCTCACCAGTGTGAAAAGGCCCAAAGCGCTGGAAGGGGGAGAGAAGGGATAGGTCAATACCAGCCCCATGGCGCAGAGGGCTGCGCCTTGCCACTGATGATCGCGCTGCCAGCGCAAAAGGCCGTACAGGGAAAGCGCCACCAGGGGAATCAAGAAGGCTTCGCGCATCTGCGAACTGCCCAATAAGACCGCCTCAGGGTAAAGCGCCAGCAGCCAGGCTGCCAGACTGGCAACCCGCTCCCCAAAGGCAATTTTCCCCATCCCCCAGACGAAAATAACCGCCAGGGCAGAAAAAGCCGCCGTGAGCACAACCATCAACAAAGGCCGATGCGCATTACCATCCAGGAGACGATAATAAACTGCGCTGAGGAACAACAGGCCACCGTATTGATCAACTTTGCGATAAACACGCCCGGTAATGAGTTTAATCAGCGGTCGCTCGCTATTAGCTGCTCGCCAGGCGGCCCGATCGCGGTTATAGGCATCTGCCATCACGTACCCGCTGCGTTCGGCTGGGGAACCAAATCCCACGGTCGGTAGAGCACCAAACCACAGCGCGCCCAAAGCCAGGCGGAACATGGCTGCTCCCACCAGCAACCCCCCCAACCAGCGTGGCGGAGACTCGCGGCGCAACAGCCGCCATCCCCCCCACAGCAACAGACAGGCCAATCCCAGGGCAACCAGAAAATTGTGCCAGCCCTCCACGTTTTGAAAGCGATTGGAGAGAGAGGCGAGCAAGAAAGCCAGGACCAATACCACACCTGATCCGCTGATCAGCCATCTCCAGCGCTGAGTCAGCCTGCTCCTCCGATCCTTTGGTTCTGGGGCATTGAGACCGTTCATGACGCCGTGCAAGTATACCATCGAACTCCAGAATCCAATCCCCGGCTCAGCGATCCCTTATCTGATTTTCATCCAAACTCAGCCGGGTGAAGGTAAAATTCATTTAGTACGTAATTACCCACCAAAGGCTCTATTTGGCAGGACAGACCGTCCACGAAGTCTTCACGAATGCACGAATAGCGCTTCCATTCGTTTATTCGTGGTCAATTCGTGGAAGGTTTTCTCGGCAAATTATCAACACGCCTTGTGATGGTAGGTTGTTACTTTAGAACCCATTTAAAATCGCTAAAGGAAATGATATGGATTTTGCCCTATCCTCCGAACATCAGATGGTGCAACAAATGGTGCGCGAGTTTGCCCAACGCGAAGTTACCCCGATCATCCGCGAAGCCGATCGCGCCCAGCAAATGGCGCCCTTTGTCCTCGAACGAATGGGCGAGCTGGGCATTCTAGGCATCTGTTTCCCATTGAAATATGGCGGGCAAGGCATGGATTATATCTCGCTCGGCCTTGCCTGCGAAGAGTTAGAGGCGGTGGATACCACCTTACGGGTGGTGATGTCGGTGCACGTGGGATTGAATAGCCTGGGCATTCTCCAATGGGGTAATGAAGAACAGAAGCAGCGTTTTCTCATCCCGCAGGCAAAAGGCGAAAAGATCGCTTGCTTTGGGTTAAGTGAACCGGGCGTGGGGTCGGATGTGGCGAATTTGAGCTGTTCGGCGCGCCGGGATGGTGATTCTTACGTTTTGAATGGCGAAAAGATGTGGATTTCCCTGGCGACCAAAGCCCACCATGCCCTGGTCGTTGCCCGCACAAACCCCCAAGCCGCTGATCCCCATGATGGGTTATCGGCTTTTCTGGTGGACTTAAGTTCGCCCGGCATTCGCCGCGGCGACATTCATGGCAAATTAGGCGTGCGCGCCGGCTCCACCGGTTGGATTGCTTTTCAGGATGTGCGTGTGCCCCTGGAAAATCGACTGGGGGAAGAAGGGGAGGGATTCAAGATTGCCATGAGTTGTTTAGATAACGGCCGCTATACGGTTGCAGCCGGCGCAACGGGGTTGATCCGCGCTTGTTTAGAAGCCAGTGTGAAATATGCCACCGAGCGCAAAGCCTTTGGCAGGGAAATCGGCAAATTCCAGCTCATCCAACAAAAAATTGCCTATATGGTGCAATCCTACGAAGCTGCGCGGTTGCTCTACTTGCGAGTCGGCTGGATGAAGAACATGGGCTATCGCAATACGAAAGAAACCTCTCTGGCGAAGTGGTTTGCCACCGATGCGTCCTTCCAGGCTGCTTCTGAAGCCGTTCAAATTCACGGCGCATATGGTTATTCTGACGAATACCCGGTTGAGCGTTACCTGCGCAATGCCAAAGGGGCAGTGATCTACGAAGGCACCAGCGAAATCCATCAACTGATGCAAGCCGCTTACGCGCTGGGTTACCGTCAGGATGGCGAATTGCGGTGTGAGTTACCGGCTTACGACCCCCAAGTTTGGCAGGCAGAAGAATCTACCGCAGAGAAAAGATGAAAATATAAGGTAAAATCAAACCATACTCCCTACGGAGAGGAGAAGAATTGGATTAACCATGACGGATAAAGATAAGGAAAAAGCCCAGGATGTGATCACTTCCTACCGCAAACGGCAACAGGCCGCCAAACAAGCCCCGCTGATCCTTGGCTTGTCTGCTGCGCTGCTGGTGATTGGCGTAGCAGTGCTGATCTTCTGGTTGGTCAACCCCCGCAGCTTTCAGATTTCACTCTTTCCAACTGCCACTTCAACCCCAACTGAAACAGCCACGCCAACCAATACGGCCACCAACACGCCGCTACCCACCGATACGCCCACCGTCACCAACACTCCAACCGAAACCGCTACCCCCACTGCTTCAGGACCCTTCCCCTACACCGTTCAAGAAGGGGACACCCTGATCGGCATCGCCGAAAAATTCAACGTTGATTTCTTCGTCTTGGTTGCCATTAACAATCTCGATCCGGCGAATCCCCTGATTCGGATTGGCGACCAGCTCACCATTCCAGGTCCGAATACTCAACTGCCCACCGCAACCCCCCTGCCTCCCAACCTGCCGCGCGGCACCAAAATCGAATACATTGTGCAACCAAACGACACCTTAGCCATCATTGCCGAAAAGTTTAACAGCACGGTTGAGGACATCCTGGAACAAAACAAACTGGATAACCCCAACGTGATTTTCTTCGGACAGAGGCTCATCGTGCGGGTCAATCTGGTGACTCCCGTGCCGCCTACTCCGACACCAATTGCCACCGTGACCCCCACTTCCGTGGCTGTCGCCACGGCAACCCCCACACCTTAGAACCGCGCTATATGGAATGCGGAAGCTATCCTTCCGCATTCCTTGTATGGAGTGCGGAAGCCACGCTTCCGCCGAACTCTAAAACCACGAATGAAGGCAAATCAAGCGCTTTCAAACGCCGCGCTCTTGAACACACCACCCCATGTACCGGCATAGAATGTGCTTGGGGTGGCCGGGTTTATCGACAGAGCGAAAACAAAGGGATTCGTCAGACTGGTATTGATTGCGCTCCAGGACGCCCCGCCGTCCGTGCTCTTGAAGGCGCCGCCGCCATCCGTGCCCGCATAGAGTGTATTCGGGGTGGACGGGTCGATCGCCAGGGCATGTATGTCCCGGTTAGTCAAGCCGTTGTTGATCACGCTCCAGGTTGCCCCGCCGTCGGTGCTCTTGAAGGCACCGCCACCATAGAAAACTGTCCCGGCATAGAGATTGGTCGGGGTTACCGGGTCAATTGCCAGATCATACACACAGAGATTGGTCAGGCCGGTGTTGACCGCATTCCACGTACCGCCGCTATCCGTGCTTTTGAATACGCCCCCGCTCGATGTCCCGACATAGAGGGTGGTCGGCGTTGCCGGGTCGATGACCAGAGTATACACAGAGAGATTGGTCAGTCCGGCGTTGACCGTGTTCCATGTTGCGCCGCTGTCCAAGCTCTTATAAACACCGCCTCCCCATGTCCCTGTATAGAGTGTGGTCGGAGTCACTGGGTTGATCGCCAGGGCGCGAACACGGGTATTTGTCAGGCCAGTATTAACTGCGTTCCAGTTTGCCCCGCCGTCGGTGCTCTTGAACACACCGCCGCCTTCTGTTCCGGCATAGAGTGTGGTGGGGGTTGCCGGATCAATGGCCAGAGCGCGAATACTGGCATTGGTCAAGCCGCTGTTGACTGCGCTCCAGTTTGCTCCGCCGTTCGTGCTTTTGAACACACCGCCGCTATATGTCCCTGCATAAAGCGTGGTCGGCGTCAGCGGGTCAACTGCCAGGGTGTAAATCCATCCCCCATCCGGGCAAATGCCAGCTCAAATGTCGGTGCCACAATCATACTTCAGCAATCATATTTTGGAGTGCAGAAGTACGACTTCCACACTCCATAAATTTCTGCGAAAGCTGGAATCAGTCAGCAGGTTGGCTTGTGCATCACCATAGGGCTTACTGGTGACCTGCCACAAGATCCAGACGCCTTCATCCAGCATCTGCCAAAACCACCGCCGGTCGGAGTTTTGCTAGAGATCAGTCAGAGAGGGGAACTGTAAAATCCTGCGCTCTCAACGTCTTGGCGGTATGTTTTTGCAGGAGAGTCAATCATACCGCCCTACAAATTTGTTAGGCAACTTAAGTTGCAAGCAGGGTAAAATGGAGCCATGGCTATTCCACACGGACCTCTTCTCATCGTTGAAGACGTACCCCATATTTTAGAGTTACTCGAAGTAACCCTGCGCTTCAAGGGTTATCCGGTGGTGACGGCCTCGAACGGCGAGGAAGCTCTGGCAGCCATCGAGAAAGCGTTACCGGCGATGGTGATTACCGATATTCTTATGCCCAAGCTGGATGGCTTTGCCCTGGCGCACAGACTGCGTGCCGATCCAAAAACCAGTCAGATCCCAATCATCTTCCTATCTGCTACCTACGTCACCCCGGAAGACAAACGCTTTGCCCTTAGCCTAGGGGCAGTGCGCTTTCTGGAGAAGCCGGTGGATACAGAAGAGTTCCTACTGACCATTGCCGAGGTGCTAACCGCCGATCTCTCCACCCTGCCACGCCCGTTGGAGGATCACGAATTCTATCGCGGCTACCGTGAGCGATTGGAGAACAAATTGCAGCACAAATTGGCTCAGATCAGCCGCACCGAAAAACTCTTGCGTACCCTGCCAGAAGCGCAACGCTCGGCTTATCAAGCCCTGCTGGACGAAGCCATCCGCCATCGGGACGAAATCCAGAGCGAACTACAGGAACTCGAGCGCATTCTCGGCCAGTATCTGAGGTAAATTGTGGTGATCATTCGCCGAGAAAACCGTCCACGAATAAACCATGAATAAACGAATGACAGTGCGATTCGTGCATTCGTGGAAGGTGCGCCCCGTCGGGTAGATCCTGTGGTGGGTAATCAGTTAAGATCACCTCGCTTCGCAATTAGCAAAACAGCGTCGCCAGGGTTAAGTTATCACGCCCAAAGCGCGCTTGGGGAAACCTTCGGGACGATTCAACGGTCTTCCCTGGATTTGGGTTAAAATAAGAGCGCTTTAAATCCAAAGAACTTCTCGGAGCAGTAGAATCGCAGTGGCAACCCCGACTTTAGATGAACTGGAAAACCTTGCCCGCCAAGCGGGTATCATTTTGCGCCAAAGTTATGAACCTTTGCCTGGGGCGATCAATCATTTACAAATTGACTACAAAGGCCCAATTGATTTAGTGACCGACGTCGATCGGCGCTCGGAGAACTTTCTCTTGCGCCAGATTCGCCAGTCTTACCCTGAACATCGGGTGATTGCCGAAGAGAGTGGGGCTCTTAAGGGAAGTCCCGACCATGTGTGGTACATTGATCCCCTGGATGGTACGGTGAACTATGCCCATGGTATTCCGTTCTTCAGCGTTTCTATTGCCTATCAGGAAAAAGGGGAACTGGCTTTAGGGGTCGTCTATGACCCGATGCGCGATGAATGTTTTACCGCCGAAGCTGGCAAAGGGGCATGGCTGAACGGCAACCCCATCCGTCCTTCTTCCACCCAGGATTTAGGCCATTGCCTGCTAACCACCGGCTTTCCTTACAACATCCGCACCAACCCCAACAACAATCTTGACCACTACGCGCGGTTAAGCTTGCTCACCCAGGGCGTGCGTCGTTTAGGCTCCGCGGCTCTGGATTGTTGTTATGTCGCCTGTGGTCGCTTTGACGGCTATTGGGAAAATGAGATTGCGCCCTATGATGTTGCCGCCGGTGGATTAATTGCCCGCCAGGCAGGGGCAGTGGTCACCAACCTGTACGGCGAAGCAGATTTTCTCTCGCCACCCATGACCATTCTAACTGCGCCGCCGGCTATTCATGCCCAACTGTGCGACTATTTTCGGCAATGGTTTCAGCGAGACTAGTTGGTGAGGCAGGAATGGCTGAACGCAAACATTGTTCGACTTGCGTCATTTCGACCCGTGAGGTCAGATCAAGGCTAAGCGGAGTCACAGCCACCCACCGCTTGACCCGCATTACGTAAGCGTCAGTGCCTTCCACCGCTTCACCGGCGTCCCGCGCCAGACGATATTCCAGGCGGCCGGGTTGGCTCCACGACCGCCGTTTCGGACGCAAGGGTTCGTAATACTTTTTGCGCGAAAGACGACACAGTTCCCAAGGTGTCTCCAGCGTTGCACTCGAAGGCACATCCACCTTTAGTACATCGACATCGAAAGGCAACGTACAGGATAGCAGCAGGCGGCTAAAGTATTTGGCAAAATAAGCTGCCACGCTGAAATCGATATGGGTGGCATAAGAAAGATGATATTGTGGCTCGGTCTCTAAAGAGATTGCCAGACTGGGGATGCCTAAGGCGGCTCCTTCCAGCGCGGCTCCGACCGTGCCAGAGATGGTTACCCCAGTGCCGAGGTTCTCGCCATAATTAATCCCCGAAACCACCAGATCGGGGCAACGGGGCAAGATTTCCAGCACGGCGTGTAAAACTGTTTGGGCCGGCGTGCCTCCGACCGAATAAACCTTCCAGTTCTGTCCATTGACCTTGATGATGTGTTCTTGAATAATGCCATCGGAAGTCGAAGGCATCGACCGGCCTGCCCCAGAATACTGTTCGCGCGGCGCAGCAACGTGTACGAAGCCAATTTCGCTCAAGGCGCTCGCCGCAGCCCATAGACCCGGTGATCGAATGCCATCGTCGTTGGTCAGGAGAATTTGAATGTCTTTCATGTTGGTTCAATTCTATCTGTGATCTTCAGATGAAGATTTTACCAATAAACCCGCAAATTGACAGATGCTCTTGCCCAACTCGCTTCCTAATTTTTCCAAAATGAAGGATACCCGATCTTTTCGCCAAAGTTGTTGACACCATGTAAAGGTCAGGTTATGATTTGTTTAATTTGTAAATCCCCACCATCAGCTCTGTCTGTCTGGGGAGACCGTCCAAGAATATTTGACGAATGCACAAATTGCGCTATCATTCGTTCCTTAGATGCTTATTCGTGTACGGCTTTCCCAGCAAATTAACCATGCAACCTGTGGTGAAAGATGTTTGTTTATTTTGAAAAACATTCGCTGTTTATCGATAATAGGTGTAGCTAACTGGAGGAAACATGGCATTCCAGCAAATTACGATTGATATACCAGAGAAGGTGCTTTTGGCAGAAAAGACAGACGCCGAGACTTTCGGACGTGAAATTCGGATGTTGGCGGCTGTCAAGCTGTTTGAAATGGGCAGGCTCTCGTCAGGGCGGGCTGCTGAGCTAGCCGGGATGTCCCGAGTGGAGTTTCTGCTCAGCCTGAACCGCTACAAAGTGTTTCCTTTAGCTGCTGAACTTGACGAGTTGGAAAGCGCCAATGCTTAAAGCCATCAATGACCCCCTTCACGAATAAAGGTTCTCCTGAGACTCAACTTTTCCAAATCCCAGCTTCATAATTTCTTAACACTCCTTTGTTATCCTGTTAGCATGAAACCTATCAAAATCAGAGATGTCGAAAAGGAGTGCCTATGAATCGAAAGAAAATTCTTGTCATTGCCGGGTTGATTGCCTTGGTCGCCGTCATCGGATTAGGGGCTTTCACCTTCTATAGTGTGCGCGCCCAATCCACCACCAACAATCCTGCCTGGGGTGGTAACCGCCCCTTTGCTGGTTGGATGGGGAAAGGGGCGAGTTTTGGGGTTGGCGAGGAAGCCTTAGCCCAGGCGTTGGGCATCAGTGTTGATGAGCTACAAATCGCTCAGCAAAAAGCCGCCGAAGCCGCCCTGAAGCAAGCTGTCGAACAGAGATTGATCACCGAAAAACAGGCTGAGTGGTTCCAATCCGACTCGCGCCGCTTTCCCTTTGGCGATCGCGTCTTCGCCTGGTTGAATCAGAATGGCATTGATCTGAATGCCCTGTTTGCTGAAGCTTTAGGGATCAGCGTCGAAGCGTTGAACGAGGCGCGCCAAAAAGCGGTTGAGATCGCCCTTGATCAAGCCGTGGCGGACGGTAAGATCACCCAGGAACAGGCTGACCTAATGCGAGCGCGGCGGGCATTGTTTCGCAACCAGAATTTCATCAATGCTATGCGTTCCGCTTTCGAGGCGGCGGTGAAGAAAGCCGTTGAAGAGGGGGTGATCACCCAGGCGCAGGCCAACCTTCTCCTGCAACAGATGCAGTCGCGGGTGGACTGGCAAAGGATGCCGGGCTTTCCACCTCCGATCCGCGGTCATCAGGGTGAGTTTCCACCCTTTGGCCCTCCGGGCGATGTGCCCCCCGCCCTAGAACCCTAGAAGCTCAATTCATTAAAACGAAGCAGGACGGAAGCTAATCCGTCCTGCTTCACGCCTGGATGCTCCCTGAGGCAGTATAATCAGAGCAGAAACGCACGATGGCAAAAAAGATTCTAGTGGTTGACGACAAAGCCGAGATCCGCAAGCTGCTTAAGTCCTACTTCACCCAAGAGGGGTATGAGGTGGTGACAGCAGCCGACGGACAGGAAGCCCTTTTCGTCGCCCGGCATGAGAAGCCCGATGTGGTTCTGCTGGATTTGATGATGCCGGAGATGAACGGGTACGAATTTTTACGCACCTTCAGCCGTGAATCTGCCACACCCGTCATTGTCCTGACGGCGAAGGTGGAAGAAAGCGACAGGGTGTTAGGACTGGAACTAGGCGCGGATGATTATGTGGTCAAGCCCTTCAGCCCGCGCGAGCTGGCGGCTCGGGTGCGCGCCGTATTACGGCGCATGGAGAAAGCTCAACAAGAGACCAGGCCGCAAATCCTGCGCGCCGGCGAGATCACGGTCGATTTGCAGGGCCATTACGCCCGGGTGGGGGAACAACTGGTGGATTTAACTCCCTCTGAGTTCACCATCCTGGCTACCCTGATCGGCGCACCCGGACGGGTTTTCAGCCGTTTGGAATTGCTCGAACGCCTGCAAGGTGTGGCGTACGAAGGCTATGAACGCACCATTGACGTTCATATCCGCAATTTGCGCTCCAAAATCGAACCCGACCCGTCTCAACCGCACTATATCGAGACCGTTTACGGCGCTGGCTATCGCTTTGCGCCACAGGAAAAAAGCCCTTAAGCCCCGATGCGCTCGATTACGATCAAGTTGATCCTCGCTTTCCTCCTGGTTGGTATCAGCGGCTCCTTGATGGTTTCGCTGATCATCTGGCAACGCACCCGCTCTGCCTTCGATCAGTTTGTGATCACGCGGGAACAACAGGGATTATTGCGTTTGCTGGTCCGTTACTATCAACGACGAGGGTCCTGGGAAGGCATCGAGAGCACCTTACAGGGATTCGATGGGGGTTTCCCACCTCCCATGTTCGAAACCCCCTTTGCCTGGCAAAGTCGTCCTTTTACCTTAGCCGATGCACATGGTGTTGTTCGCTATAGCCCGGATGAGCAACAAATCGGCAAACGCCTTTCGCGAGGCGAACTGCGCCGCGCCATTGCCCTCGAACTGAACGGAGAGCAGGTTGGTTGGGTGTTGATCCCCCCTCCCCGCCAGCTCTTACAGCCGGGCTCGGTCGAGGAGCGCTTCTTACGCACCGTGCGCAGCGCGACTGTGCTCAGCGCCGTCGGGGCAAGCATCCTGGCTTTGTTGCTGGGCAGTCTATTAGCATTCGGATTGACTCGCACCCTTCACGAGCTAAAGAACGCCGCTCTCGATATCGCTAAGGGTAAATATGGGCGGCAGGTGCAGGTGCGTAGCCAGGACGAATTGGGCGAACTGGCACAGGCGTTTAACCAGATGAGCCGTCAACTGGAGAGCGCCATCCAGGCTCGCCGCCAGATGACGGCCGATATCGCCCATGATTTGCGCTCTCCGCTGACGGTGATCCAGGGTTATACCGAAGCTCTCAGCGATGGCAAGCTGGAGGGCAATGAGGAAGTCTACCAAATCCTCCATCAAGAGACCCAACAACTCAGTCGTTTGATCGACGACCTGCGCTTGCTTTCCCTGGCAGATGCCGGCGAATTGCCGCTTGCCCTGCAAGCCGTTGATCCCAGGGTTTTGCTCGAACGCGCCCAGGCTCGGTTTCAGATTCAGGCTGCCCGCAACCAGGTTGACCTGCAGCTCGAAGCCCACGAACCCTTAGCTCCGATTCGGGTAGATTCGGAACGCATGGCTCAGGTACTGGACAATCTGATCCAGAATGCTCTGCGCTACACCTCGCCGGGAGGGACAATCTGGTTACGTGCCACGCAGGATGCCCGCCAGGTACTCCTGGAAGTGAGCGACAACGGAGCCGGAATCGCCGCCCACGACCTGCCACGCATCTTTGATCGCTTTTATCGCGCTGATCCGTCGCGCTCGCAAAACGGCCAATCCGGCTTGGGGCTAGCGATCGTCAAGTCCCTGATCGAGCTCCAAGGCGGGAACATTGCCGTCCTGAGCGCGCCGGGCAAAGGCACTACCTTCACGATCACTTTTCCCAAGGAGCAAGCAAAGTCAGTATGATTTCCAACCGCCTGGGTACTGCGCTTTTGATTCTGATCATAGCCTTTGTTTCAGCCTGTGCAGGGGTCTTTCTGGGCAGTTTTCTGGTCTTGCGCGCCGCCGAAAGCGGTCGCCTGACCTTGAGCCTGCCGCAACCTTCGCCCACCCCAGCTTTGCCTCCCCCTGCTCCAGCCGATCGCGCCCTTCCACCCCTGGACCTGAGTGAAGCTCAATCGCGCATCATCCAGACCGTCCAAAAAGTCAGCCCGGCCGTTGTAACTGTAGTGGGCATCGTTCCGGGTCAGATGACTTTCTTTGGGCCGACCGGCGATCAGACGGTGAGCGGCAGCGGGGTCTTTATCTCACCCGAAGGCTATTTGCTCACCAATCAACATGTGGTCGAAAACGTCAAAGAAGTGAATGTCATCCTCGCCGATGGTAGTCAGCAGGCGGCGCGGGTGATTGGTACAGACCTTTACGCCGATTTAGCGGTTTTGAAAATCGACACCTCCCCGCCAGCCATAGCGGAGCTGGGCAATTCCGACCTGGTCACACCGGGAGAGATGGTCATTGCCATTGGCTCGCCCCTGGGCGATTTCCGCAACACCGTTACCCTGGGGGTGATCAGCGCCACCGGTCGTTCGATCGATACCGGGCAGGGATACCAGATCGAAAACCTGATCCAGACCGATGCAGCCATCAATCAGGGCAACTCCGGCGGACCGCTGGTCAACCTGCAGGGGCAGGTGATCGGCATCAATACCCTGATCGTTCGCTCTACCGGTTCAGGAGCCATTGCCGAAGGACTGGGATTTGCGATTCCGATTAACACCGCTCGCGAAGTGGCTGAGCAGCTTATCCAGAAGGGGTATGTCTCGCGCCCGTATTTGGGGATTCGCTGGCAACTGGTGACGCCCCGCGTGGCAGCCATTTATAACCTGGGCATCGAATGGGGAGTGTATATCACTCAGGTTTTCCCCGACAGCCCGGCCAGCAAAGCCGACCTGCGCCGCGGAGATATTCTGGTGCAGATCGGCGACGTGAAACTGGATGAACATCACTCCTATATCAACGCTCTCTATCGCTACCAGCCGGGAGATACCATTGCGGTGGTCGTCTGGCGTGAGGGACGCCTGCTCACAGTGCAGGTGCAACTGGAAGAAGTCCCTCGACAATAATGGAACGCATTATTGCGCCGAATCGCTTTCCTGTGCCAGCGAATTCTCTTCCACAATCTCTAAGAACGTCTGAACAACTCGGGGATCAAATTGTCGGCCGGCTTGCTCGCGGATATAGGCAAGCGCCTCGGCACGACTCCAGGCGTGCCGATAGGGACGGTTGCTGATCAGCGCATCCCAAACATCGGCTACGGCAAAGATGCGCGCCTCGAGTGGAATCTCTTCTCCTTTCAAGCCACGCGGATAACCGCTGCCATCCCAGCGTTCATGGTGACAGTAGGGGATGTTCAGCGCCGGAGCTAAATATTCAATCGGCAACAGCATTTCATAAGCCAGGCGCGGGTGTTGTTGCATCAGCTCCCGCTCAGCCTCGCTCAGCGCTCCGGGTTTGAGCAAAATGGCATCCGGAATGGCGATCTTGCCAATGTCGTGCAGGATACTACCGCGACGGATGTGCGGCATCAAAGCAGGATCAACGCCCAGGCGTTCTGCCAGCTTCAGAGTCAATTCGGTTACCCGCAGGGTATGTCCTTCGGTTTCCTTATCGCGCAATTCCAAAGCTTTCGACCAGCCCTCGATGGTCGCTTCATAAGCCAGCGAAAGCTTTAAGTTGGCGCGGCGCAGTTCCTCAAACATCTCAGCGTTATCGATTGCTACGGCTGCCTGATCGGCAAGCAGCTCTAACAGGCGTTTCCATTCGGCATCAGGAGAGAAGGGACGGCGATAGAAGACCTCTAGCACCCCTTTCAGTTTTCCTTTGGCTACTAGAGGCGCTGCCCCGTAGGTTTGAAAACCCTCCTCGCGAAAGGTTTGGGCAAAGCCTTGACTGAGTTGCCCTGAATCGGTGATGGTCACAATCTGGCGTTCGGTGGCGGCTTTGCCTGCCAAGGAAGTCGCCAGGCAAAGAAAGGTCTGTTCGTATTGACGGGAACGGAATCCGCTATAGGCGGCATATTCAAGGGTTTGCAGATAAGGGTTGAATAATAAAAGCCCGGCTGCATCTGCATGAAGGTGGCTTAGCACCTGTTGGATCAAGATCTCGAACACCAGGCGGACGTCCAGAGAAGCCAGGAGCGCTTTGCCAACTGTCTGCACGGCTTGTAACTGGCGCTAGTAGCGGCTTGTTTCTTCATGCAATTGAACGTTGCGCAAGACAAAGGCTAACGTACCGGCTAAGGTGTTCAGCAGGTTTAAATCTTCCTCGGTGAAGGCATTGGGTTGATTGGCCTCTAAAGAGACCACGCCCATGATGTTTTCGTGAATCCGCAGCGGAGCCACTACGGCGCTGCGGATGGCTCTGACTTCCTTGATGCTCATCGCCGCTGCATCCCGAGCGAGCTCTCCATCTTGTTCGACATCAGCGATCAAGAGGGGTTTCTGCAGGCGGAAGCAGCGCCCAGCGTATCCCCACTCGATGGAATAGGTCAAGCTGCGCACGGCGGGGTCATGATAGCCCACCAGAGCAACGACTTTCAAATGCGTTGCATCAGCGAGGATGGCCAGACTACCCTTTTGAGCGCTCGGCACAGCCAGAAGGGTTGCTTGAATGAGACGTTCGGCAAAAGCTTGAAAGTCGATCTCTTGCCCGATTGCCTGGGCGATCTGCGCCAAAGCCTGATGTCCCAGCTCGCCCAACTTGCGCTCAGTGATATCCTGAGCAGCTCCATAAATGCGCACTACCCGCCCCAACTGCTCATCCCAGATCGGCCTGGCGTGATCGCGCAGCCAGCGAATGCGTCCGTCTTTGCGCACAATCCGAAACTCGCTTATATCGGGTTCGCCCGATAACAGGGTCTCATATCTTCGCATAGCAATCGGCATATCCGGCGGGTAAATCAACGCCCGCCAGCCGCCCCGCGCCTGCGATTCTTCAGGGGTGAAGCCAGTGATCTGTTCAAAACCGCCTGCAAGCCATTCGCGCACCAGACTGCCATCCGCTTCAACGCGGAAGGCATAGGCGTAATCGGAGATCATCTCCGAGATAATGTGGTAGCGCTCTTCGTTCAAACGCCGTGCTTCAGTGGCGCGTTGCGCTTCTTGTTCTAGCTGCGGCTGGCGAAAGACCAGCATTACCCCCACAACCTCCCCCTTTTCGGTTCGAATTGGCGCGCTGCGATAGATAAGGGGAATTTCCTCTCCGTGACGGCTGATCAAAAGGCAATCCTTTGCCCATCCAATCCCTGCCTCCTGGCGCATTAGCTGCTCAACCGCGTTTTCAACTTCGTCCCTCCTTTTTTCGTTAATGAACTTGAAAACGACCGACAGGGGCTTGCCCCGCGCCTCGTCTTCTTGCCAACCAGTTAGCCGCTCGGCTTCGGGGTTCATTTGCAAGATTCTTCCCTGGCAATCGGTGGTCATCACCGCCTCGCTCAGGCTGGATAACGCAGCCCGCAACCAGCTTTCAACATGCTCCCAGGGAGATTTCGTCTGATCTGACTTTGGTTTGCTCACCAATTTGAGCCCTTTCCATAAAGAAGCTCGCCTTGTCAGGAGAAGGAAACAAAAAGGCGCACCTTGCAATGACGATGGGCAGTTCTCGGGGGTAGAAAAAACTTTCCTCGCCGGTCCACTTTGTGAGCTTCCACTCCACAAAAATTGAGGTGGTCTTCCAATACCACCTCATCCAGCACGAGAGCTGAGTATTCGATCAATTTACTGCAAATTGGATGACAGGTTAAAAAAATTATAACATACAAGCGCGCTTGTGTGGGGTTCGGATGGCGTTCGGCGTTCAGCATCATTCTCTGCGATCTATTGAAGGTGGCTACCCCACCCAAAATTTTAGAGTTGGCATTGCGGCGCTAAGTACCCTGAGCTTGAGGACTGATAACCCATGAGCGCGCTTAATTCGGCTAACGGCTTGCAGTTCAGGCCCTGCGAGTGGGACAGGAGTCGAATGCAAGCGAGGTTAGCCGCCATCTTGGATTGTCAGTAATCACTTCGCGATATTCTGTCTCACGCGAGTCAAGCGCTCGGGTGAGATTTCACCAATTGTTAGATCAGTTTGTGGAAAACGAAAAACAACAATTTGCCCAGCTTTCTTCATGAAAAATTCGTAACAACCTATCATTACAAGTAGTGTTGATGATTTGCTGAGAAAACCGTCCACGAATGTACCACGAATAAACGAATGACAGCACTATTCGTGTATTCGTGAAATATTCGTGGACGGTCTGCCCTGCCAAGTAATCCCTTTGGTAGGTAATTACGTCAATCCGCGGGCTGTTCCGGAACACGGATGAAAGCAAAGAAAATAATAAGCCTCAGGAATCGATGGCATTCGTTGCCGAAACCACGGCGAAGGTTCTAGCGGAAGATCAGGGGAAAATAGTAGTTGTGGTAGGGGATAAAACCAATGGAAGTAAAATCGCTCTCGTACGAATGGCTATGGGCGGAAAATTGCAGCCCGGCTTCGGCCCCATCCTGCTTTTGGAACGTCCAGGAGACAGACAGTGTGTAAGCCTCGCCGACGGCCAGGTCGGGAAGCGTTTCGGTGAGCGGCGAGCTGGAAAGCAAGTTCAGGTTGGCGGAGGGCGTGAGGGTGACCGTGTTGTTGAACGCTTTGAGATCGCCGCTGTTTTTGACCATCAGGGTCACCGTAATCACCTCGCCAGCCTGTCCCTGCAAATCACCTTGCAGGGCAGCGAAAACGCTCAAATGCGGTCCGGAGCGAGGGGTAAAGCCTTCAGGCACTGCCAGGGCAAAGCTCTCCGTCGTTGCCCCGACGATGTCTCCATTGACCCGCACCGCCAGCACAGCCTGGCTTTCAGCGGTTGAAAATTTAACCTGCTCGACATTGTCAATGGCGCTGACACTGCTGCCGATCAGGGCATTGTCGGCTTCGCGGTAGGCAAAGAGGTTCAGGTCGCTCAGGGTGTAGGCGGTGGATGGATACACTGCGCCGCCATACGGCACGCGCCGCTTCCACACCAGCGTTGCCGCATCGCCGCTGAGAGCCGGGCCGGCATAGAAGCGCACATCGGGCGCCTCGGCGACCGTATGGACAAAAACATCCTCCAGGTGAAAGAGGGCGTTGTTGAGATCGATATAGCCCCATCCGTAGGCTGGATCCCAGCCCGGGTCGCCTTTGTCTTCGGCGGTGTTGATCAGCAGGGCTTTGACCGCCAGCGGATCGCTCAGTCCGCTGCTGATCAACAGCGCAGCCGCCCCGGCGACATGTGGCGCCGCCATACTAGTGCCGCTGTAGGTGACCCAATAGGGGTTTGATCCCTCCCAACTGTTATCGGTGGAAGTGATCGCTGTGCCCGGCGCAGCCAGATCAGGTTTTTTTCGTCCGCCAGCCGTCGGGCCGCGGCTAGAACTGCTGCGAATGGTATCATCCAGGCGGCTGAGCGTTCCCCCGTCTTGCACATTTGCCACACTAATCGCATTCGGAGCAATGCCAGGTGATAAAAGGGTTTGAAGGGCGGAGCCGCTGTTGCCGGATGCAATCGCAACCAGAACGTTCATCTGGTCGGAGACCGCATCAAAAAAGCGCGCCAGAGGCGTATCATCAGCGGAGGTCGCACCGCCAAAACTAAAATTGAGCACCTCTGCCCCATACAGGTTGCCGCTAACCGCCCATTCCACACACTTCATCGCATCCGAATCGGTCATGCTGGCACCCCCGCCATCATACCCATCAGCATCTCCTCCCGCCTTTGCGTTAAGTAATCCACGGATACCGTAGGCTATGCCCCGATACTGACTGTCCTGGCTGGCAATGATGCCGCCGATATGTGTCCCATGACCATTAACATCATCAGGAGAAGGATCGGTAGTGTGATAAGAAGACCCTAAACCATCCAGACACCGCTTTTGGGCTAACACCTTGCCACTCAAAGCGGGGTGGCTGGCGTCGATGCCGGTATCCACCACGGCCACATCCACCCCCTGCTCGGTAAAACCGGCGTTCCAGAAGGCCGGTGCGCCCGTGGTCGGCACTGAGACATCCAGGAGCGGCTCCAGCATCCCATCTTCCACTACCTCGGCAACTCCCTTTAAAGCCGCTACCTCCGTCAGCCGCTCGGCCGGCAGGCGGGCTGCCACGGCGTTCCATAAAGTATATTGATACACCACTTCTCCGCCCATGGCTTCGATCTGTTGCACCAGGGCGGCTTGGCTTCTCTGCAGGCGGGAGAGACTGCGCCAATAGATTTCCTGGCGGGCAGACTGACGGAGAGCTTCGACCTGTTGAGCTTTGTCTTGCAGGCTGGCAAGGGTGCTTTCATCGAGAGCTTGCCGGGTAGCCTCAATGGCAAGGGCGTTTTCTTGTTGGCGGGTGAGCGGGGCAGAACTGCGCTCGCGCCACTTCGAGAGCGGGGATAACCGGCGCAGTTCGGCTTCAGCAGCAGCAAGTTGGGCTTGCTTTTCTGCCCAGACCTGCGCGGCGATGGTGACCTGCGGCTGTTCTTTCAAGACAATGATTACCGTTTGAAGCTCGGCGGCAGCCGGCGCGGGGGTAGGGAGAAAGAGCAAAACGCCCAGTCCCAAAATGCCCAGCACGCTCAGGGCAACACAAGCGACCTTCATGGAGTGATTTTATCATAATAAAAACGCTATGGAGGGCAAATTGTAACAACCTACATCACAAGTAGTGTTGATAATTTGCTGAGAAAACCGTCCACGAATAGACCACGAAGTAACGAATGACAGCGCTATTCGTGAATTCGTGAAACATTCTTGGACGGTCTGCCCTGCCAAGTAGAGCCTATGTAGGTAATTATGGCAAATTTAAAGTTTGCCCTACATCTCTGCAAACTCAAATATGTATAGAGAAAAATCCCAGGCGGCCTGATAGCCGGCTGCGGTTAAGGCGGTCAGGATCGGCGCATGCAAGGGGGCAATCCAGGCGGCTTTTTGATAGTCGTTCCGCGCCGCCCAGCGGGCAAAATCCACCAGCAGACCTTCGAGTGCTTGCGGCGCGCAAACTACCCAGCGGATCAACAGGCTTTTGACCTCAGCTTCCTCATCTTCTGCCACACACAGCAACCCGGCTCGCTCACGCCACCAGTAAGCCTGAGAGGCAGCAACATAGCGTTGCAGATAAGCTGGGCGAGGCTTTGCCCACTGCCAGCCCAAATCGATCAGGTGAGAACCCAACGGCAGAAGGGGGCTTTGGCTGGCAAACGCAAAGGCTGTGTCGAGTTCTTCGCCGGCTACCAGCCGGAAATCTGGCATCTGCTCTTCACTCTGGGCTTGTATTTCATACGCGCCGAACTCGCCTACCTTTTGAAACCCCAGCTTTTCACAAATGCGATGAACGGCGAGGCGCTTGGAAGCGGTTGCCAGGCGCACCACACCCTTGCCGAGAGACCGCCAGCGCTCCATCAGGTAGCGATGGATATGGGTAGCAAAGCCGCGCCCCTCGAAATCCGGGTGCACGCGCAGCCCCTCCAGCCACCATTCGTCCTCAGCCAGGCGGGTCAGCTTGCCCAGGCCGGCAATGCGGTTGCCATATTCTGCCACGGCTAAACAGCCTTCCGCATCTGCCAGCCATTCTTGCCAGACAAAAGGAATGTAATCGTGCCCGTTCCAGATGTGACGCGCCAGTTCCAGCACCTGGGGCGTATCTAGCGGCAGCGCTGCCCGACAAACCAGTTGCGCCAGAGCTGACGAGGAGTTAGGCGGAGGAACCTTCATGAGTCGGGAAAGATCTGCTTCAAGATTTCCGGCGCATACGTAGCAACCATCTGCGCCGAAAGCCCGTTTTGGCGACAGATTTCGGCGTAGAAATTGGCACTGGGACGCCGCGTGCGCTGCTGTGTTTTTTCATTTAAAGCCCACAAACCAAAGCGCTGCGTCCAACCCCGCTCCCACTCAAAGTTGTCCACCAGCGACCAGTGAAAATACCCCTTGACGGGGAGGTTGAAATTCACCGCCCTCCAGAGCTGGTGAAGATGGGCGGCAAGATAGCGCGGGCGCAGGCGGTCTTCCGAATCGTTGACGCCGTTCTCGGTGATGATGATGGGCAAACCGGCGCGTTGCGCCCATTGGATGGCGCGGAAAAAGCCTTGCGGCTCGTTGGCAATAAACGCCCCTTCGCTGACATCCGCCCCTTCGGGAAAGAAGCGCCGCGCAAACACTTCAGCGGCTTTGGTCAGGTCAAAGGCAACCCGCGAACGGGTGTAATAGTTTAGGCCGAAGAAATCTTGCGTGCCTTTGGCTTCCGGCACGTTGCGCCGCAAGATCAAGACGTTCAGCTTGCCGTTTGCCAGTGGCTGGGTGATCAGCTCGTTGAGGGCATTGTGGAGGGTGCGCGTTGTCCAGCGGTCGAGCGGTGACCACTCCCTGGCCGGGAGCAGGTCTTGATAATGGTGCGCCATACCGACCCGCGCCGTCGGTTGGATGGCGTGAATTTCCCGATAGGCGGAGGCGTGAGCACGCAGGAGATTTACGGCGCTTTTGACGGCCGCCTCAAAACTCGTTTTGCCAGGCGGCCAGACGGCCTGAATGTAACCAAAGATCAGATACAGGTTCGGCTCGTTGAAGGTAACCCAATAATGGACGTATTCCTTCAGCGCCTCAACCACTTTTCGAGTATAGCGGGTGAAGCGCTCAACCGATCCAGCGTTTTCCCAGGCGCCTTCTTCGAGAAACCACATTGGCTCGGAGAAATGGTGCAGGGTAACCAGCGGGGTCAGGTTGCGTTCAACCAGGCCGCGCATCATCTGGCGGTAATGCTCTAAGGCGGCCTCGTCCCACTTATCGGGGGTGGGTTGGATGCGGCTCCATTCGATGGATAAACGATGAGCATTCTGGTTGCCTTCCGCGGCGCGATCAAAATCTTCTCGCCAGCGTCCTCCCCACCAGTCGCAGGCAAGCCCGCATTGATGCCCGTGAAGGATGTGGCCTTGCTCCTCCCACCAGTGCCATGAATTGAGAAAGTTATTCCCTTCAACCTGGTGAGATGAAGTCGCCGTTCCCCATAAAAAACCACGCGGATATTGAAAAATTGCCTCAGGCATATCTCCCTCGTCGGTTAGAGTTTGAGGTTGCTTTTAACCCGTCAGGATAGGCCGTTGAAACATCTCGAAGGTTTTCCAAAGCACACTGGGTGTTATAACCGAACCTGGCTGACGCTTGCTCTGCTGATCCTGAACTGAGGTTATTTTAACCGAAAGGGGCAACTTTGGGGCTAGAGTTTTAAATAACCTTGACATAGAACGATTGTTCGTGTTAAAATTAATAAAACAAACAATCTAAAAATCTGGAAAGGGAGCGGCAACCCCTCTCCGTTCCGGGTAATTGGGTTTCGTTTATCTGAGGAGAAACCAGAATGATGGCAAGACGCAAAAATCAGCAGATGCAAGAGCGTCACCGGCGAGTTGTGATGGTGTTGCACGAATTCTTAACCGACCTCGGTTATCCCCCATCAATTCGCGAGATTTGCATTCGCACCGGGATCACCTCCACTTCAATGGTCAATCGCTATCTCGAACAATTAGAGGAATGGGGCATCATCGAGCGCGATGGCGGCGTCTCGCGCGGCATCCGTCTGCTGCGCAGCCCGGCCGAACTGGGCATCAATCTCTACAGCACGATGCGCCAGAAAGCTCAGGCGATTGCCGATGACCTCCTGCAAATTCCCATCCTCGGCCGCATTCAAGCGGGTGAACCGCTGCCGCTGCCCGGTTCGGATTTCGCCCGCTTCGATCCCGAACATGCGGTTGCGGTCGCCAGCAGTTTGTTCTCCCGGCGTGACCGGGCTAATGACCTCTTTGCCCTCGAAGTGCGCGGGGATTCGATGATCGACGCCATGATCAACGACGGCGACATCGTCATCATGCGCCCGGTCAAAGAAGTGCACAATGGCGAAATGGTAGCGGTCTGGTTAAAAGATGTCGAAGAAACAACCTTGAAGTACTTCTACAAAGAAAACGGGCGTCTGCGCCTGCAACCGGCCAATCCGGCTTATGAACCGATCATCATCGATCATCCCGAAAATGTGGAAGTGCAGGGCAAGGTCGTGATGGTCATCCGCAAGTTCGAGGGCGAGGCGTTGCCGGCTGCCTAGCGGGACGTGCGAGCAGTCAGGGGCAAATAGAGGCGCGCCAGAAAAACCAACTCTGCCAGCCAGAGGTCATGGTCAGAGGCGCGGATTGGCGTATCGGCGCGGCTCGACCATCCATAGGGATAATCGGCATTAAAGTGCAGAGGGGAAATCTGAGCAAGTTGCAAGCCTTTGCCTGAATCCAGGAACAGAAAATCAATATTTTGCGAAATTCCCCGATAGATATAGGAATAGCGTTGTTCGAGGGCAACGGTCTGGGTTAAATCGATCACCCCCGTAGCAAGCAGTTTTTGCAGCGGGATGGAAGTCGGAAAATCGTTGAAATCTCCAGCCAGCAGGAGCGGGACTTGCGGGAACTCCTGACGCAGGCGATCAATCAACGCAGCGGTGAACTCGGCTTCCTGGATGCGGCGCGGCAGGGTATAGAGCACCCAGGAGGTATCTTCCACTTTTGATTTCCAGTGATTGACGATGACGATCACCGGCAGGCGGTCAAACCCTCCAGGATGGGCAAGGAACTCCAGCTTGACCACTAGAGGCGGGCGGAGAAACAGGCGGTTGCCATCCGGGCTGCCGTCGCCATCGCGGTCGCAGGTGGCGGCGTTTTGCGGGTAGCGAACGTTTTGGTTGCCGTCCGGGCCTAACCCGTCCACCAGATCGGTGCAGCCCTGCTCCTG
>Ga0068707_1000734_pt1 | contig 22021 bp, 35 predicted proteins | sample YNPNPMetaG_FD_66600 | JGI IMG/M metagenome (GOLD analysis project Ga0068707, IMG submission 66600) | Anoxygenic and chlorotrophic microbial mat microbial communities from Yellowstone National Park, USA - YNP NP MetaG | ecosystem: Environmental > Aquatic > Thermal springs > Hot (42-90C) >...
GGCTCAGCTTTATTCTCTGGTATTTCTGGTTAGGGGCTTGGCTAGCCAGCTTGCTTGGTCTTCCAACCTTATACCCATGGCCTCTGGAGGTGCCATAGTGAGGTATCACTGCGATAGCGCGCCTAAGACATGTCCAGGTGAGCTCTGGCATCCCCACAGGATAGACCTCATAGCGGCCATTATCACCCCTGATCCCCTTGAAGGTGCTGAGAAGCTACACGCTATTCTCACAGAGGAGGCACAGCTATGATAGGGGACCTGATATTTGTTCACGATAAAGGGCTTGGGGCGTGGCTTATCCGCTTTTGGACACGCAAGGGTGCGCCCCAGGACTTTCCTAAGGGCTTCAACCATGTAGCAATTTATGTTGGCCCTAACAAGTGGCTCTCAGCTGAGCCCACGGGAATTAGGGAGCGAACAACAAAGTGGCTTCTGAGGAGTGCGTCTGGCTATGTGGTTCTGAGATACGACGGACGGCCTATTGCGATTGCGGACGAGGCCAGGATTAACAAAGCTCCAGTTGTTGCGGTCTCATGGGCCAAGAAGCTTGCCGAGGGCCGGCCCTATGATTTCCTGGGGATTGTAGGGTTTGTGCTACATCGCCTTCTAAACATTAAGGTTGACTGGGGAAACAAATGGTTTTGCTCAGAGCTGTGTTGCGAGGCTTACCTGAGGGCTTTTGACGAGTTGGGTATTCCCCATTCTTACCGCGATCCCGCGGATACTACTCCTAATGACCTTTATAAGTGGGCCAGGGCCAACGGCTTTAGGATCGTGGCCGCCCTAGAAACAAAGAAATAGACCTCCTATCATATAACCTCCTTCTATCCCTCTCCTTTACGGAGGGGGGTAGTTTTGGCTCATTTTGTAAGTCCTATTTTCTCTAGGACTTACGATATCAAACTTAGAGCTGTTTCTAGTTTTGGCCGGAAAAGGCCGGAAACCAGTCTTTCTAAACCTACAAACAACTCTAAATTACATGGCTTAAGTATAGGCCTAGCAACAACTTACGGATTATAACTTATACCTGATTAGACCCACCAAATTACCCCTTGACAGGCCATAGCAAATCGGTTATAATTTGCACCTGTATGAAGCTGAGTGGCACCTCAGGCAAATGGAACCCCGGAACCCCCGGAGAGGCGTCCTATGCCACTCAGCTAGGTCTCTCCGGGGGTTCCCCCAAACCCGCCGGCCCGGCGGTCCCTTGTGGGAAAATGGGCAAAGGAGGTATCATGACGAGGTCTCATTTGATATATTTACTCCGGACGGGCAAGTGGAATGACTGGGATACATTCCCAGTCATATCGGAATTGTATGATGTGGTCAGATGGGAACAGGAACGCGGTTGGTATATTGAATATATACCAACCGCGGGAAAGGGCCTGCCCGCAATTTGGGAATTCGGGGGGGCCAGCACGCACCTGGGTCAAGCCCAAGTGGTGGGCAATAGAGACGGGCAACCTAAGGTGCCCATATATGTAAGGAAGCGTGGCCACCTGTCCTGTGGTGCCCACGGGCTATTTGTAGTCCGTCCGGGCATGAAAATCGCCACCTGCCGCCGCTATAGGCGGCAGTGGGTTGCCGCCTTATTTGAAGTGCGGGATGTGATTAAGGGAATCACCCCAAATACGGGGTTGATTCCCCTCAGGCTTATTGATGCCTATATGGGCATCAATAACGAAGCCGCGTGGGATATAGAAACCGAACACGCGGCTATCATAAATGCAGTGATAGACAAGGCCCATTGCTATCACTGCAGGGAGCTTCACTTTTGGCGCGAACCGGATCGCGATCGCGCCAAAAGGCCCGAACAGGAATGCGAATGCGGGCAGGAACACGAGTAAAGTGGCGTGGGTGTGCCGGTCAGGAGTCCGACCCTCTGACCGGCACCAAAGATGAAGCCGAAAAGATATAAAAGAATAAAAGAAAGCGCCGGGCTTGGCTTGGTAGCCCGGCGTTTTAATTTAGCTCAAATAAACCCCGGAGCGTTGCAACAACTCCGGGGTCATAGGCCCATAGTATCGCTATACAAATCCCATAACCATAAACCCCCGGCTCCGAGGGCTAAATCGGGCAAAGGAGGATAAGATGAAGGTTTATAACTTCACTCCTCACCCGATAGTAATAAAGATACCGGGTGGAGATGATGTAGTCATAGAGCCTAGTGGTTATACTGCTAGGCTTGAGGAGAAACTTGCCCCTGCGGGCACTATTTGGCTTGAGGGGCATGTGGTTGACCTCTACAAGCGTGAGCTAGGAGAGGTCAAGATCATCCCCACCGAGCTGAAGCTGGAACCTGGAGATGTTGTCATAGTCTCCAGCTTGGTGGCCTATACTCTCAAAGAGCAGAGGCCGGAACTCATAGTCCTCGTCCCGGGCGAACCCGTCAGGGACGAGAAGGGAGCGATCATAGGAGTCAAGAACTTGTTTGTGATTGAGGGTTCTTGACCCATGCAAAAGAAAAGGAGGCTATGATGAAGGAGCTGAAAAGCATAGAAGAAGCCGTCTCCTGGTTTTCAAGCTCTTTACAGGACCAGGAGACATATCAGGCAATAGAGGAGCTAGTGAAGACGCTCAGGGAAAATGGTTTTGCGGTTGATCTGTTTCCGCCCCAATTTTATTGGGAGGAACCTCGCCGTGTAAGGATCACTAAAACCCTGGTCTTGATTGCGAAAGGCAAAGACGAAGCGGAAGTGGAGGCGCACTTTGTCAGAGATTTCTCAGAGGTGCCTCCACTCTACTACTGGGAAGTTCTTTCCCAAGAGGAGGCGTAAGATGAACTTAGAGGAAATAAAAAAAGCGGCCAAGAAGCTAGCGCTAGAGTGGCCTACCCTAGATTGGTGCGACGACGATGACAAAACAGACTGGGCTTTGGTGGTGATATGGGATGTCTTAGTTCCTCTATGCGAGGGCGACCCCGAGGTGGAAAATGCGGTGAAAAAAGGGATAGAATACCTAACCTGGCAACGGGCAGGGGAATGGGAGGTTGACGACTGATATGAAACAGAAAGAAAAGAGACGGGTGGTATACTGCCCTCAGTGTCAACAAGATGTCCAACCTGAGGGCGTCTGGTATCAGGCCCGGCATGGAGAGTGCCGGGCTTTTGTTTCTTGCCCTCTCTGTGAGGCAAGAATTGAGATAGACCCTATAACGATGAGACCCATAGCCGCCGTCCCCGGCCATAACGATGAAACCGGGGATACAAGATAAGGAGGTGTAAGATGAGAGAGCGGTATTTTACCGCAATAGTAAAGATAGAGGTTATCCTCAAGACCCCCGATGAGGGGCAGGTGGACATCCAGTATACGGGAGACCACTATTCCACGGAGGCCTCAGAGGCCGTCCGTGGAGCTGTGGAGAAAGCCGCAAAGAAGGCCATTTCCGTGAACGGCCTTCTGGATAAAGAAAAGGAGGTGAAGCATGGATGAGTTCATCCGCAGGGTAAACGAACTCCTGGATAGCTATGGCTCGGAGGCTATCCAGGAATATGACGCCGGCTATGATACTCTAAGGGGTTATAGCCCGGCATATGTTTTCCGGGCCATTAGAGAAGCCGGAGGTATCATCCGGCGCACGCAAATCCTACAACATGGTGAATCTCGCGAGGATAGATCGTGGACAGCGTGGGCTATTGTAGAGGCTACGCTACGGACCCCAGACGGCGAGGTAATAACTTTACAACATGTTGGCAATAGCAGGTCTAATACGGCCCCTGGCGAGGCTCTGAAAGGAGCAATAACGAATGCTTTGGAAAAAGCCCTCTCTGTAATAGGAGTGGGCGAAAAGGCTTACATGGGCTTGTTGAGTCAAGACAGGGGCGTGGAGAAAACATCGGAGAAGCCCACATCCGCCACATCCGCGAGAGATTACCCTCCTATGGCGACTGTAAATCAGATAAACCGCATAGCCGCACTGGGGCGCACCATAAAGGCGCACCCGGAAATAGAAAAACAGTATGGCGCGGAATTACAGGAATTTCGCGAACAGATGCGACGCGGGATGACGAAGAAGGAGGCTTCAGCTTTTATTAGCTGGTGCGAGCAACACGGCATCATGCCAACCTGGGAGGGTGAAGATGGGTGAGAAACGGATAACTCTACCGGCTCCTGGCTTAGAGGACTTTGACCGGCTTATCCCTGGTATAGGCCGGTTCATTTTGAATGCTGTGGCCCTCATAAACTCGCAGTCTCCGTCTGAGGTAGCTGATACTATGTTGGTTTGTGAGGGCTATTTGGCTTTCGCAAGCCAGGAGAGGGCCAAAGCCGAAATCTGGAAGCGGGAACAAGAGACCATGAATTACCAAGCCCTTACAGCAACCGGACCTGACGGGAAACCCCTTACTTCTGCGACTGCGGCCGCAGAGCTAAAATACCTCACGAACGGCCGGCTAAATGAGAGCTATGCCCAGTTAAAACTCTGGGAGGCTCTAGAGACTCGTCTAGAAGGCCTCCGTGATACCCTCCTTTCCTATCTCCGAACTTTGGAGAAGGAAAGGGAAAGAACTGAAAGGGAAATTTGACCGCCTTAACCGCCCTTTCACCATCACCCTCAGGGGTTCGGGTTCAATTCCCGGCCCCTGAGGGTGTTATGAGGTGGCATGTCTGAGATCATCATAGGTATTGACCCTGGCATTACGACGGGGATTGCTGTCATATGCCAGGAGGAGCTTGTTCTTCTCACCGAGGGAAAGATAGATATCCCGGCTCCAGGTATTGTCTGGTATAACAGATACGAGAAATACGAGAGAAGTCATATAGAGGATTTCCTATGCCGGGATTCTGTGGTGATATATTTAGAGATTCCCTGGGAAGGATGGGCCAGAGTAGGAGAGAAGGCCTTGAATGTAGCCTCTCTGGCCAAGTGTTCGTTCTATGCAGGAATGCTATATCAGTGGTTCCTAGCACATCGCATAGGGGCTATAAACCTTGTAGAACCCCGTAAATGGCGTGAGACCATAGGGGGACGCCGGGCTTCAGATGAAGATCTCTGGCGTATATTTGAGTGGGAAATGTTGGATCAAAAGCTATGGAATAAGATATACGATATCTTTCTCAACAAAGAGGGAAACTACATCCAAGCTCGCGAGCATATCCGGGATGCTTATCTGATAGCCCGATATGGCGTAGGGCTTCTAAACCTAGAAAGGAGGATAAAACCATGAGAGAGGTCAGGATATCAGGGGTGTCGTCATTACAGGGGGATATGATTGACCTGGTCTTATTCCCCTGTGGGGATACGACCCTCACCACGATTCAGCTCAGCGTAAAAAGGGCAAAGGAATGTCTGGACAAACAGGCTAACAAAGGCAAGGGATATTGCATAATAGAGGGGACAAACATTTGTCCCCTCCTAAACCTATCCCTTATAAAGAAGAAGGAGGACTAACATGAAGGCAAACCCCACCGAACAAGCCCTCATAGGAACACTTCTTGTTTATCCTGAGGAGTGTCCACGCGTACTAGAGGTCATAACCATAGATGACATAAAGGGCCAAGCCGAGAGATTTATATTCCAAGCTATACAGGCCCTCTATAATAACGGGAACAAAACCCCTGATGTAGTGCAGATAATAGAGGAACTGGAACGCCGCGGGTGGCTTCAGGCCATAGGAGGCCGTGAATATCTGGCCAAGCTCCAGGATTATGCATTATCAGCGCGTCAGATAGACGAGTATGTTGAAACCCTGCTCAGGCGCCGGTATCGTTATCAGATCATCCGCATGGCCACTGATATTATTCAGGCCGCCAAGCATGGAGATAAACCTCAACTTACTGAGGCTTTCACCAAGCTGTCTGAGACCGCTCAGCTATTCTTTGCGGATTATGAAGGAACCGAGGAATTCATCCCCATGTCCCATGTGGAGCCTGAGACCCCTCAGTGGGTTATTGAGGATTGGATTCCCCGGAATGGCCTCTCAATCATGGCTGGCCATCCCGGCACTGGGAAAACCTGGGCCGCCCTAGCCATGGCCGCCTTTGTAGCTTCTCAGGGGGGCCGTGTTGTAATTATTTCCACTGAGGACGCGGCGGGGATTCTGAGGAATCGCCTAGACGCAATAGGAGTGGACATGGCCCAGATAGGAGACAACATTCTGGTTCCCTCTAAGCCGTTAAACCTCCTTCTTGTTCCGGATCAGGAGGCCCGGTGGCAGGAAATAGGCCAAAGGCTCCAACCTGATCTTGTTATCCTGGACAGCTTACAATCGTTCTTTCCGGGACGAATAGACATTAACCGGGCCAACGAGGTAAGGGAGGCTCTAAACATCCTGGATAGGGCTTTTCCTGGCGCCGGAATCCTAGCTCTTTACCACCGGCCCAAATCCGGCAGTGATCCCATTCTAGGTTCCGTGGACTTCAGGGCAAAGGCTCGCTCGGTGATAAGCATAGAACAAGACCCCCTGACTGGAGAAAGAATCATGCGAATTGTAAAGTGCAATTACAAAGACATGAGCCTTATCCGGCCAATCAGCTTTGGGATTACCCCTGAGGGGTTTAGGTGGAAAGGGGCTTCTGTGGAGAGTGTAGCCGGTCTTACAACTGAGGAACAAAGACATGCCGCGGAGGTAATCATAGAGGCCCTCAAGGAGGCCGGGCCAGAGGGAATATCGGTATCTGACCTCAAAGCCAAGCTGAAGAGTGAGGGGATACCTGAGAAAATATACCGCGACACATGGGAACACCTGGCCAGGGTTGGCTATGTTCCCCGACTAAGCCGAGGTGGAAATCCTAAAGAGAAGAAAGCAGTTCTACTACGCCGCGGGGAAGTCCCCAGGGGGTTCGTATATCATGCTAGAGGTGAGAATGGAAACCAATCGCCCAATCGCCATAGTATATATGAGGGCGATTGGGCGATTGACGGAAACCCTAATAATGACGCGGATTTCCAGCAAGAAGAAGTTCCTGAGACCACAGGAGGAGAGGGCGATTGGTTTCCAAGGGGAGAACCAATCGCCCAATCGCCCTACCCTATATATGGCGATTGGGCGATTGAAAGAAACTCTAATGGTGGTGCGGGTTCCCAAGAAGGGGTTCCTGAAACTGAAGGGCGATTGGAGGGCGATTGCTTTTGCCCGGGGGAAAGACCAATCGCCCCAATCGCCCCAGGAGAGGAAATGTCCTCAGATTCTCTGGAGGGCAATCGCCCCAATAGCCCAGGGGAGAGCTCAGATAGGGCGATTGAAAAAATAAGTCCTGATAATGAAGAGAACAACCAATCGCCCAATCGCCCCAATAGCCCAACCCCAGCTGAGCTAGACGCCCTAGAAGCCGAGGAGTTTCCTCTAGACCCGTCCCTCAGGGATGATGACTCTGGCCGGTTCCCTGAGGAACTGGGGGAGACCAAAGAGGAGAGGGATGACTATACGCCCCCACCACCCCCACGGGGTATGGACCCGGCCCAGTGGGAATATCTATGCCGTCTGTTTGGGCTAGAGGAGATACCCGATGATAGATTTCCACCCCCAAAGAACCCTAAAGGAAAAAACCAAAACCATAAGGAGGTAAAACCATGAACATCAAGACAAAGCAAGGGAAATATAGTCAGGTATATCACCTGACTATGTCAGAACAGGAGGTAAAGGACATCCAAGCTCTCCTGTTATGCGTGTTCAAGGCAATAGCAGAGAACAACGACATAACCATAGGCCTAAGGAACTGGTGCTTACAGATGAACAGCTTACAGGGGAGCAATAAGATCAGTGAAGGTCTCAGGGATATGGGCTCTATGATTCTAACAGCGTCAACGCTATTACACCTGATCAACATGAACAAGAAGGAGGAAAGCCATGGACAAAGTGATAGCCGTATATGACAAATGGAAGCGAGTCAAATGTAGGGCCCACATCAAAGAGGAGAGGAATAAGCTGACCATAGAGGTGGATAGGAACCCGGAGGTCTGGCTCCCACAAATCCTCGCGGCGATAACAAACTGCGACGGCAGTGATTATAGGGGGGTGCTTGATATGCTAAATGATGGTAAGATCCACGAGTGGGGAACTTGGTATGACGAAAAAGGCAGGGATTTTGACGGAGCTTTAAAGGAGGATAAACATGAAGGAGGATAAATACCGATCAAGATACGGCTATTGCAAATGGTGTGGCCGTATCATTTCCTCGTGGAGTGCGATGTTTAGAAAAAACTGTGGAGCAAAATATCCCGTGTGGGTTTATTGTTCCGGCTGTTGTTGGCGGGAGGCCAAAAAAGCTAAGAAACAAAAGGAGGTGAAGTCATGACAGACAAAACCGTAAACATCGCCATGCTAGGCCCTGAGCTTACACCAGCTCAGGTGGAGAAGATACTCAACGAGATGGAGCTTTTCATCCGCCTGGAATACCCCAGGTCTGAGAAGCCCGCTAAGCCCTTGTCTGATCTGGAAAGCTGGAATAGTCTCTTTTCATGCGAAGAAGAGACTGTGGTGGCGATAGCCCCTAAACATCTGCTTGACTTGGATACCCCACCTGGCTCTTGGGGGGCATTCCACTTTGAGTTCCCCCACTATGAGTTCCTGCAAGCAGTCTATTACTACGACTATGGTAATGTGAAGGTGCATGGACATCTCCTTAGGATAACCGACAAGATGTATAACGAGTTAAAGCGGTTTCTCCGGGATAACTTTAACGAACATGTATGTGTGATTGAGACGATGTTGGTTTACATACCGGATCTGCCTAACAAACAAGAGCGCTGTGAGACTGAGTCTGTGATAGCTTACAAAGCTGGTGGTGCAGTTGTTGCTCGTGAGGACTTTGAAGGTGCAAAACGATATAGAGACGAGGTGCTGGATGAGTTCTTCACCTGGATTGACGAGGCGGTAGAATATTATACAAAGATAAGGTCAAGGACAAGGCGCTCAAGAAAGGAGGATAACCATGACAGACAAGACCATAACCATAACCCTAAGCACAGATGAGGCCAGGAGGATCGTGAATGGTCTTCACCTCCTCCTGATAGTCTTGGCAGACGACAGGGATTTTCCTGATCTAGAATATGCTCAGGAAATCATGAGCGAATGGCTCTTAGCGAAGTATAAAGACGACGAGGAGGAAGCTTGCGAGGTAATAAAGGCTCTGTGGCGGCTAAACCATGTTCTCCTTGAGAGAATTGAAAAGACCGGGGAGCCACTTCTGAGCGAGGACGAAATCTCTAGCAGGGACGCACTGGAGGTAGTCAAGCGAAAGAAGGGGGTAAGACCATGAAAAACCCGTCAGAGATATGGAAAGAGCTGGAACTAGGGAAAAACCTGGGAGAAATAACTATCCCAGAAGAGCTATGGCGAAAGATAGAAGAGCTAACCCGGCAGTATAACAGCAGGGCAACCAAGAAGAGAAGGAAAATATTTCCTCAAGCGATGCTGGTATTCCTGCTGGTAAGTGCTGTGGATAAGGCATTCTTCTGTGGGATAGACTATCTCATTGGCATGGTAAAAGAGGCCCATGATCATCTTAGGCCTATGTGGCGTGAGGATTGGAGAGCCTTTTGGGAGAAACAACGGAAAGCCCTAGAAGAGGAAAAGGTTAAACAAGACGAGGAGGTGTAAACCATGGAAAGGTTAACAGAACAAGCTGTGAGGATGAAGCTAGCTAAAGCCGGCCTAGAGCTTGAGAAGGAGTGGATTGATGGCCGGTTATATCATGTGAGGGTTTCTCCTCTTATATCCTCGTATAATAGCTTCATAGCATCCTTCAAGTCCCTTAGGGCGCTAGACGCGTGGTTTGACGAGAGGTTCAAGGACAAGGAGACCATGCTCAGGTTGATTGATGAGACGGATATAGACGAGATTACAATACGGCAAATACAAAGTAAAACTCACGCTAGCAGGGATGAGGTCATAGAGCGGATAAAGATGTTGAAAAAGGTTATCGTCCGCGAAAAAGGGATATTCCCATATGGGATGTCTATCGTGTGGTCATATGAGCATAGGTTAATCTTAGGTCTGATACCTCGTTATTCACCTGATTTCATAAGAAGGTGTCTTCAGGAGGTTGGTATAAGTGAGTGGTTTGACGAGGTGATAACCATATAGGAGGTAAAACCATGAGTAAAGTCCATTTTGAGGACGAGGAGGCTTGACTTTTGCATTATTTACATTATGAGGTTGTTGTCAGACAAGGGATAGGAGTATAATATGCGAACGAAGCAACCTAGAATGCAAAAAAAATGCAAAAGGGGATTCACCCCCTATTCTGATATGACAGGGAAACCACACTGGCCTGAGAGCTTGAGAAAACGAGCTCGTGAGATTTACATCTCCTATCCGGGCCATGTAAGTGAAGCTATGGACTATACTTACAGAGCTCTTCAATACGAATTCCCTAAGGTTCCTCACTTAGTTACCCTATACAGGTGGGCAAATAAAGAGGAATGGGAGAAAGCAAGACAGACAAATCTCAAAGCCAAGGCCCTGGACGAAATCGCCAAAGAAGCTGGTAAGCCCGTGGAGCAAATAGCCCCTGAGGACTTTCTGGTGTTCTTACAGGGTGCCCTAGAGAAAGACCTCAAGCGCTCAGAGATAGATCAACAATTTATTGAGGTTTTCCAGAAGCGTATCATGGAGGTGGCAAAGGATAGCGGCTCAGTCAAAGAACTAGCCTCAGCTCTCATAGCGACCTCGCGGGCCGCGGACGCAAAGCTGAGACGGGCCTCAGTGATAGGCACCGTTCTCAGGGCCATAGGAGAAGCTATACAGGCCAGAGCAGAGGTTATGAGGGAGGGCGTGTGTCCGGCCATGTCCGGTGGCCCTATCCCAGAAGGATGTCCCCTAATACGAGGACTATTAGATGATAACGACAGCACTTCAGAAGGCCAAGACTGACCCTGTGGCCCTGGCCCGGGCTCTATGGAACCAGGAATTATGGGAGGGTGGCCGGGCTATCCTAGAGGCCGTGGCCCGGAATTCTCGTGTGGTTGTTATAGGAGCTAATGGTGTTGGTAAAAGTCATGCCATTTCCCTGGCCGTCATGCATTATTTTCTCACGCGATCCCGTGCTATGGCTATCATAACCTCCGCGTCCTGGGGTCAGCTTCAAAGAGGTCTGTGGCGCTATACCTCCTCGTTGGCTAGGAGAATAACACTACTCAGGATTGTCCAAGACAGGATTGAATACCGGGATAGGTGGATATGGGCCGTCTCTACAAACGCTAAGGAGCGGCTTCAAGGTCTTCATGGCGAGCATGTTCTCGTTGTTGTGGATGAGGGCTCCGGTGTCCCGGATTGGCTTCCTGAGGTTATCATAGCCATGTCCCCTGAGAAGGTTGTCATATCCGGGAATCCCTTGGAGCCTCGTGGCCCTCTGTGGGAGGCCTGGAACGACCCTCATTATACCCGCTTGGCCATATCAGCTCTAGATTTCCCAAATGTAAAAGAGGGACGGATTGTTTTCCCCGGCGGCATTACCCGCGAGACAATAAACGAGGTCATAACCAGATATGGAGAAGATAGCCCCGTATATCAGGCCAGGGTCTTAGGTCAATTCCCTGAGAACCTGGAGAACATAGTAATCCCGTGGAGCATAATCTCCATAGCCACCCAGAGAGAGCTGGTGGCGGCCGGAGAGGCCGTCATAGGTGTGGATGTGGCCCGCGGTGGTGAGGATAGGACAGCTGTAGCTGTTATACGAGGAAATAGTGTATCACGAATTGAGACCTGGCAAATCCCAGACCTTATGGCCACGACAGGTAAAATCATAGCCCTGTGGGAACAAGAGGGCCGGCCTCAGATTGTTGTTGACGAGACAGGTTTAGGAGGTGGGGTTGTGGATAGACTGCGAGAGCAAAACATCCCGGTAAGGGGCGTGAATTTTGGTGCTGGAGCTGTAAGGGGAGACAGATTCGCGAATATGAGGGCAGAGCTCTGGTGGACACTGAGAGAGGCCCTTCAGGAATGGCTTGCAATCCCTGATAACCGAGAGCTACATGATGATTTGATGTCAGTGAGATATGGTTTTGATAGCCGCGGACGGATAAAGCTAGAACCGAAATCCGAGCTGGCTCGTTCTCCGGACATAGGAGATGCCCTGGCCCTGGCAGTGTGGGGCCGGGCTTCTAAAGGAGCTGCCCAGACATGGCTAGAGGTGCTAGAGAAACTAAGATAAACGCCGCGTGTGAATGGGCCATTCAAAAGGGCCGGTTCACAATACAGGAATTCTGTGAGAAGTGGGATGTAAGCAAGGCAATGGCCCGGGTTTACATCACGCGCATAAAGGAAAGGCTTGAGGCTAGGGGAATAGCCCTCAGGCATGTAAGCTATTATGTTGTAGGCCAGACGACAGATTGGGAAGCGATAATTGAGCGTATCAGAAACGAAAAATAGCTTTTATTTCCACATAGCTTGAGTAATAATTTGCGACTGAATGAGAATAAACTGGAAATTTTGGCAACAACCAAAGGCCCCGGTAAGGGAAAAGGAGCTTTCTGGCTCTGAATTTTGGACGCTCCTGAGGTCTCTCCGTAGTCTCAGTGTAGACACGAATATTACCGGGTGGGTCTTTGCATGTTTAAACCGGATTAGCCAAGATATAGAAACCGCAATCATAGAGGTCTATGACGGCGAAAGACCCATCCAGCATAAGCTCACTGATTATCTCATAACTCCCAATCCTTACAACCTGAGGGAATTCCTATACCAGACCACATGGCTTCTAGAAACTGAGGGCCGTGCAGTCTGGTGGCTCACAGACGAATACATGATACCCCTGCCCGGGGCACAGCCGGTTCTTTCTCGCGAGGGTTCGGCCAGGATAGTGGGCTACAGGACAGGGACTCTCCAGCTGGGTCTTGATAGCCTTCTCGTTATAGCCCGTTATCATCCCGGCGATCCTACGAGGACTATTTCCCCTATGCAGGCCCTCCAAGATGTTGTGGAGGCCGATAAACTCTCATGGCAGTGGACAAAGTCAATCCTGGAAAAGTGGTGGCACATCCAATACGGCGTGAGAATTCCCTCTGAGATTACGGGCATGGAGATAGATAAACTCATAGAGGAGCTCAAGGTTCTCCACGAGGGCCCCGCGAATGCTGGCCGACCGGCTATTTTACCCCCTGGGACTGAGATGATTTCCCTGTCCAGTCTTAATCCCGGCGAAATGGCCGGGAAAATGCCCTATGACCCCGTGCGGGACAGAATCTTAGGAGTGTTTGGTGTCCCGGCCTCAATTCTGGGGCTTGTAAAGGATGTTAATCGGGCCAACGCTGAGGCCAACCGGCAGGTTTACCGCGAGAATGTTATAGCTCCTATTCTTACACTCATAGCTGAGGCTCTCACGAACATAACGCCCCGGTTTGGAAGGCCGGCACAGGTTTATCTGACTTTGCCAGTCTCGCCCGATCCGGACGCTATCCGTGAAAACATCCTCTCTCTGACCGAAAAGGACATTATTACGATTAACGAGGCCAGGCGAGAGCTGGGATATGATGAGGTGGAGTGGGGCAATATTCCCCTAAGTGTATTAAGAATACTGACACAGCAAGGATTCTACACTCCACAGCTAGGAAAGTCTCTCAAGAAGAAAGCCCTCACTAAGGCCACATATAGGAGAGAGGCTCTTAAAGTAAAGCGAAAGCTAGAAAGCCAGGGCAAGGTGGCTTACGGGGCCGTCATAGGAGAATTCATATCACACATAGAAGGAATCCCCTATGCGGACATGCGGAGAAAAGCCCGTGAGGTCATAGCCGAGATGAGAAGTCAAAAACCCGGGTTTAGACCCGTGGCCCTCTTACATCAACGAGCTTATGCGTCCGGCATGGGCTTTGGGTTTGCTCAGACGGGGAAACACCTCCCAGATTGGGAGATTGAATTCAAACAGACTGAGCGTGTTATGGAGGTAAGCTTCCAACGCGCTGAGAGAAGCTATGCCCTTATGCTTGATGCGCTTGAGCGTGAGATAGTAGAGGAATTCCCAGAGGGTCTTACCGATGAGGAATTTGCAGATTGGCTCGCTCAACGCTATGATTTGCTCTATAACAGGACAGTCATAGCCGCGGCAAGGCTCTCAGTAACTAGCGAATTTGCTGACGGCCAGATAGGAGCCTTTGCTGAACAAAATATTGCAAACAAAATCTGGCTCACAACCGGAGACGATAAGGTTCGTGATACCCACCGGGAAATGGAGGGGGTTTCGGTTCCTTTGACAGAGGACTTTGTTCTCCCGTCCGGGGCGCAGGGGCCAGGCCCCGGGCTTCTGGACGATGATGATGAGAACTGGAATTGCCGTTGTATCTTGGCCCCGGAGGTAAGATAGCTATGACAGAGATCATAAGAAAAACCTGGTTGGCTACGATAAAGGCCATGCAAGGAGAGGACGAGGGAATAGTGGAGGCCATTATCTCCACGGGAAATCCAGACCGACAAGGGGATATAGTTGTCCCCTCTGGCCTCAGGTATCAGACCCTTCCCCCTGTTTTAACTGACCACAGGTATGAGGCCAGGAATGTCGTGGGCCGCGTCAAGGAGATAACCGCGACTGAGAACACCGTGAGGGCCACGATCCTGTGGGATATGGCCGATCCTGAGGCCAAACTCCTATACGACAAAATCCAGAGGGGGTTCGTAAATAGCTTCAGTATAGGCTTTATCCCCCTCAAGTGGGAACCGCGTGAGAGCGGGGGCTACATATATCGCGAATGGGAGCTCATAGAGGTCTCAGTTGTAGCCGTTCCCGCGAACAGAGAGGCCATGACCATATCCGTTCGTTCCGTTGTGCCATTCCAGGATTTGCCTCTGGACATGGAGAGGAGTTGGGACGCGGCCGCGGCAAGAGCCCGTGTGGCTAAGTGGGCAGGCGGGCCCGATAAAGAGACGATAGATTGGGGGAAATATCGGAAAGCTTTTGTGTGGTATGACGAGGAAAACCCCGATAATTACGGTTCCTATAAGCTTCCCATAGCGGATGTTGTTGATGGCCGTCTTACCGCTATCTGGCGGGGAATCGTGGCCGCTATGGCGACCCTTCTAGGAGCCAGAGGAGGGGTTGACATCCCAGAAAAAGACCGTGAGAAGGTCTATAACCACCTGGTAAAATATTATCGGAAAGCTGACCGCGAACCCCCTGAGTTCCATGAGCTTTCCATAGAGGAGCTTGAGAATAAAACCTGTAGCTCATTCCAGGAGCTAGAGGATGTTATTACCATGTTGGAGGTGCTTCATGGTCAGGTATAAATCCCCATTCCCCACACTGACCCCATGGGGTTGGGTTAAAGACGGCGATGAGCTTACCCAGGAGCAGGTCAAGTGGCTCCAGGATAGGGGCTTTGCAAACAGGATAGAAGAGGAAATCATCCTCACTAAGACAGAGGAAACAACCGAGAGAAAACCCTCTAAAACAAAAACAAAAAACAAAGGAGGTAGACATGACAAACGAGGGAATGAGTGTCAAAGAGGCACTCACGAAAATAGCTGAGGCCTCAGAAGGCCTCACAAAGGCGACTGAGGCTCTGGCCCAGACAGCTGAGGGCCTCGTGAAGGTAGCTGAGACCAAACCTCAGTCGGCGGCGATACCGGTCGTGAAGGCGGTTCCAGCTGATCCTATGGCTCTGTGGGTTGCGGCCCACATAGCGGCCAAAGGAAAGGATATGGGCGTTGCGGGGACTGAGGCCTATCAGCAGGCCATAAGCCTTGCAAAAGCCCATCTCGGTGAGGCAGTCGTCCAGAAGGCCCTCACTAGCTCAGAGGTTCCTTTCTTGCCCGTGGACATCGTGGCCGAGGTGGAGGCGGCATTCAACGCCATGGTTGTGGGGAGAAGGATATTCCGCACGATTCGTTCCGCAACCAAAACCGGAAAATACCCCCTGGCCGGGGCCGCAACGGCCTATGTAGCTACAGAGGGGCAGGCTCCTGCGAGCGAAAGTGAACCCACGCTAGGTTCGGCGAACTGGGAGATTTGCTATGTCGTTGCGCCTCTCACTATCACCTATGAAGCCGCGAACGACTTTGCGATCCTCCAATCCAGCATAACCAACATCCTCTTACAGGCTTTGGGTGAGAAAGAGGACGAGCTCTTTCTCACCGGGTCAGGCACGGGCCAACCCCTGGGGATTTATACGGCTCTCAACGCGGCCGCAGACCTCTTGGACGGGACGAACAAAGGCCTGGGCGCTCTCATTACGATCTGGAACCAGCTCAAAGAGCCCTACAAGGCCGACGCGGTCTGGTTCATGAACGCCGCGACCTTAACCAAGCTCCAACGCCAGGAAACATCCTCGGCTGGCTTCTACATGGGCACGCTGACGGACGGCTTTAGGAGCATGCTTTTCGGACGGCCTATCTATGTGAGTCCGGCCCTGGCCGATAATGTGGTTCTTGTTGGTTCGGCCAACAAGTATGTCATCATAGACAAGCTTAATGCCGCGACAGGAACACGCGAGCTCTACATAGACGCGACGCGTGAAGGTAAAACCCTCCTTTCTACGAGGAGCATATACCTCATGCTCGCAGACGGAATAGGTGGTATACCCCTCTATTCCTCTAGCCTCAACCTCAAGACCTGGCGTGGCATTACAAACTTCCTGACTCCATAAGTATGGCCTATACGGGCATAAACGAGGTAAAGGCGGTTCTGACACGGCGAGGCGAGGAGCTCCGGTGGTCTGATACGGACATAGAGAACGCGATAGACCTTGCCGAGCGGATAATCAATGCTTACTGCGGCCGACATTTCTATGACGAGGCCACAACTGAGATACACATGCCCTATAATGGCCTTGTAATCCTGGATTGCTGGCCGATAATGCGCATGATTTCCGTGAAGGACGCCGAGACCGGGGATGATATAGACTACACGATCCGCTCAGCTGAGCTAGGCCACATGTGGGTTTCTTCTGACAGCTTTGTAAAGATAACCTATACCTACAACGACCCCAGTAATCCTGTCCCGGCCGATGTAGCGCGTGTGGCCGCGGAAACCGCCGCCAATATCCTCACTCTAGCCCATGAAGCCTACACAGATCTTAGGTTGGGTGATATAGACATGGCAGGCCCGGAGGGGGGACGATACCTTACATCCTCTCTCCGGGCCATTCTCACGCGGTATAGGTGTGTAGGGATTCCGCGATGATCTGGACAAATAGGCTCGTGGAGCTGGCCCTCTTAGGGGAACGAGACAGAGCCGGGGCCGATAAGAAGGTCTTTATCCGCGGGGTAAGCCACAGGTGTTCTGTGGTTCACGATCAGACCCTGTGGAAAGCCACCATAGCCGGGCCTGAGGAGGCCGATGTCCCTGTGATAGTATGTCCTATCGTCCCGGCCACGGATTGGATTGAATTTCCCGCGGGCTCCGGGGAGGCCTATCACATCACGAGCCGGCGTGTTGCCTCGCATGGTTGTCAACACCTGGTTTTCCTGGGTCTGACCAAGCTCATAGGAGCTGAGGTGAGAGATGCTTGAGGCGGTAAGGGACATAGTAAATGGTCTGGCCTCTGAGGGGATAAATGTATATCCCTCAGAGGGGGCCATATCCGAGCCTGGCCAGACACGGATCATCTACACACCGCGGTTAGTTGTCCAAACCTGGGACTACCCTTATGTGCGTGGGATTCTGACAATGACCTTCACGATCATATCCTATACACCTGACAGAGAAGATAGCCTATATGAGGCCACGGATAGCCTCATAAATGCCCTCAATGATAAGTGGGGCAACCGCGTGAGAGCCTATGTAGAAGCTGTATATGCTGATGAGGCCACTCTGAGAGCCGATGTAATTGCTGAGTGGCCCGTCATAACAAACCAGCAAAAGGAGAACCCATGAAGAAGACTATACTTTCGGGGGGTGCTGGAACGGCTTACCTGGCCGTGGCTGGCCACAACGACCCCGTTGAGATACAGCTGGATGAGGTTTCTGTCATTCTCCATGACGACACGACAGAAATCCGCAACGACTTTCTCCGTCAACCTGTCCAGCTCAAGATAGGAGATCGCAAAGCCACGATCCGTGCAAGGGTTACGGCCCTTGTGGACGGCGAGCCAATCTGGAACCTGTTTGGCCTGGAGCAGGCGACCGGAATCATAGCCCGTAAACGCTACCAGCAAAAGCTTACGATCCCAAGTCAACCCCCCTATACCCTCACTCTTACCCCGGAGACGGGCTATGACATAGACTATGACGCTCTCGTGGTCATAGATTACAACGGCGATACACCCTCAGGGGCGCAATATGACCGCGTGAGCGGCAGTCCCGCCACCGGTGAGTATGTTGTGGATGAGGGCACTGATACTCTCACTTTCTCGTCCGCAGATGCCGGCAAGGTAATCTTGGTGCGGTATCTAGAGACCAAATCCGGGACTTACTATGCTTATGGCGAGGGTTATAGGAGGTGTGTCCGGATAGAAGCCGCGTTCCCGGTTCTCAGTGAGTTCGGTTGCCCGGGCGCGCTGAACACCTATCTGGCCGTTGTTGTTCCGCGTGCCGTTCCTGTCTCTGACTATCAGATTACGGGTTCGCGAGAGGCCGCAACCCTAGACATAGAGTTCACGGCTCTTGCCGATCCGGACGGTGTGGCGATTCTCATCTCACCCCTGAGCGAGTAGTGCTATGGCCGATCTCAAAGAGGCCGCCAAAAGAGCGGCCTCAAGACGACAAGAGAAAGACAAACGAGACCTGATCCTAGCCCTGGATTGCTGGGATGGCCAGGTGTATAGGATAGGCCCCCTTATCCTCAAGCCTCCTACCATGCTTTCGCTCCTCATTCTAGAGGAGCTGGGGGGTTTGGAGGCCTTACTGGCGGCTAAGGTCTCGTTAAGTGCTGTCCTCAGGGTTCTCGTTGTTGTAGAGCTTACCTCAGGGGACGAGGATAAGCTCTCAGGTCTGACAACTGAGGAACGAAAAGCCACAATAGAGGCACGAATACGAGAGATAGCGAATCAGATACCTCTTCATGAAGCTCCTAAGTTCATAGAGCAAGCCCTCGGGGTCATAGGCCATATGCTCACACCACCTGAGGAGGCTCGTGGTAAAGGAGGTGATAGTGTTCCCTTTCCCACGCCTAAGTAGCCTAGGCCATGTAGCCCGTGCCTTGAAAATGAGACCGCGAGATGTCTTGCACTTGAGGCTCTCAGAGGTTTGGGCCATAGCCCTTGCAGGCCAGTCCCTAGAGGAGGTGCTGGATGCCTAGTTTCCAGTTTCTCCCCTGGGGTGTGGAGCATGAGATAAACCGCCTTCTCCTTGCTGTGGCCAGAAGGGGGGTTGAAGAGGCCAGGCGCTTGGCTCCTAAGGACACAGGCCGCCTAGCCGCGTCTATCAGGGCCGATGAAGGCGACAGGAGAACGGCACGGATCTATATGACATATTACACCTGGTATCAAGAAGAGGGGACTGGTTTATATGGCCCACGGAGAGCTTACATCTATCCTCGCTATGCTAGGTATCTCGTATGGCGAGTGCGTGAGAAGGACATAGCCTGGGGAAAATATCCCGGCCACCGGGCCGGGGATATTATCCGTGCCAGGCGTGTCCGGGGCGTCCCGGGCAGGAAATTTATTTATCGCGGCCTCCAAATAGCGGTCAGGGCCATGAAATCTAGGAGACCCTAATGGCCGAGCGAGTTGGCGAGGTTTATGTAGATGTCAAGGCCAGGGGGCTTCAACAAGCCCAGAACCAGATACGCTCATTCCTGGGCCAGCTGGGCCCCTTAGGAGCTATAGCAGGCGGCGTTTTCGCAGGCCAGCTGGCCACAACGGCCTTGGCTCAGCTCCAAGCTTTCGCTAGTGGGTTTGTTAATTTCTTCAAGGAGGCCGTGGAGCAAGCCTCTGTCCAGGAGCAAGCCTCGCTCAAGCTTGCTCAGGCACTCAAGCTTTCAGGTCAGTATACGGATGAGTTGTATCAATCCCTCCTGGGAGTCGCCTCAGCTATTCAGGCAACCACGACCTATGGTGATGAGCAGCTTATTCCTGTTATGGCCATGTTTGCCCGGACAGGGCGGTTTGGGGCCGATGAGATTGAACGCATGACGCGGCTCACGGCCGATCTGGCCGCGGCCACAGGGATAAATCTGGAAACCGCGGCCAGGATGGTTCTCAGGGCAATCCAGGGTCAAGCAGCTGGCTTGACCCGGATAGGGATAGTCCTGGATCAGAACATCCTCAAGTCCCGCGATCAGGCCGCAATCATAGCCGCAATTGAGCGTCAGATTAAGGGAACCGCGAATGTGCTGGCTAATACCTGGGCCGGCAAGCTACAGCAAATCAACAACCTCTGGGGCGATATGCAGGAAAAGATAGGCGAGGCACTCACCAAATCCCCTGAGATGTTGAATTTCCTAGATAGGATAAAGGTTCTTATGACTGGGATAGTGAACATGGCCCAAAGGTTTGCAGACATGGGGATGTGGGATAGGCTCGGCCGGGCCCTATCTAGGATTTTAAACGATATTTTGCAGATAGCCGTGGCCCTCTCGCGGGTCTCGGTGGCCCTCGCTCCTCTCATAGCCTTTTCGCCTGGCGGTATGGCTATGATAGCGGCTATGGGAATGACGCCGCTGGAATATATTCGCCTCCTCAGGGATGAAGCAGACGCTCTCGCGGCTTTATACGAGGAGGTCAAAAGGGGTTGGGGTGAGCTAGAGGACGCCCGGAGAAAAGGTCTCATGGAGGCCCTCGGAGGCAAGAGGGGGCCTTACGCTCCTATACCAGGGGGCTACATGGCCCCGGTTGAGGCCACGGAGACAGCAACCGCGACGGGGGTAATAGCAGAAAATATGACAGAGGCCAATAAGGCGGCCCTGGCATTCGCGCATGCTTTACAGGTTGCCCGCGAAAGTATTTCATCCCTTTCTGAGGATATTATGGAAACAGGCCACGAGGAGACGCTAGGGAAAATTACTGAGAGAGTGAAGAGCTATGAGCAAGATATAGCACAGATTCAGCATGTTCAAGTCAACCTCACACGCGAACAAATAGACCTCATAGACTTATGGGCCGCGAGACTATCGGGAGGGCTTTTACCTCGCTATGAAGCCATCAAGGCCGCTATGTATTCCCTCCAAACCGCAACTATATCCCTCCTAGAGGGCCAGCAGGATTGGGGAAAGGCCCTGGCGCAGTCTCTCGCCTTTATAGCCACCAATCTCATTCCGGGCGTGGGCCAATTCCTCGCTCCTATTGCGGGGGCTGCCACGGGCCGTCTGTGGGACTGGCTATTTGGCCATGGCCTCAAACAGGAAGTTAATTTCCGGCAGGAGATTGTCATAAATATCGGCGAAGGGATGATCTCCGAGAAAGCCTTCTGGGATAACCTCGTTCACTATTACATCTTACCTGGCCTCAGGCGTGGAGGCCTCATTCCTCAACCAGTAGGAGGTGCGGGATGAGTGTAGACATCACGCGCTTAGCTGTAAAATGTGCACCTGTGATAACAAATGCCTTAGGCGGTCAGGAATGGAAATTGCGATCCCCGTGGAAGGCCAGCATGGAGCTGGCCCCGGTATTCTGGGGTGAGGGAGATACTTTGATGTTTTCTGGGAACTATCTTGACCCTATCCGGGGATATAGGTTCAAGGGCAAACTTACGACCCAGGCCATAGACCTCAACGACCTGGGAATCCTGAACGAATACCGCCGGACTTCTGCTCCCCTGGTATTTTACCCATGGGGAAAGGAAAGGCCTGGTTGGGGAACCTATATCCCTGGTTCCCTGTATACCCTTCACCGCGAAACCCCGGAAACGGCCTCGTATGAGCTTGAGCTTCTCGGAACCCGTATACTCACTCCTGAGGAAACTAAGACCCTGGCTATTATCATTGAGTCTCAGGTTGATGTTGAAGTAGGAACCGGCTATTGGGAAATTACCGCTACATGGCTTCCCATGATAACAGCTGGGGACATAAGCCTCAAGGTTGAGGATATTGGGGAACACTCAGATACCGGGACGGCCCCCATAGTGGTTGGCCGGCTAAGCTTCCGAACCCAAAACATAACCTCTGACCCGGTTAAGGCCACTTTTACTCATAGCCTTAGCCCATATCAAAAGGAGATAAGCCTATGAGCTGTTGTAGCGATAAGAACATCCTCAAGATACTGAGAGGGACAAAGGC
>Ga0068707_1000736_pt1 | contig 21970 bp, 19 predicted proteins | sample YNPNPMetaG_FD_66600 | JGI IMG/M metagenome (GOLD analysis project Ga0068707, IMG submission 66600) | Anoxygenic and chlorotrophic microbial mat microbial communities from Yellowstone National Park, USA - YNP NP MetaG | ecosystem: Environmental > Aquatic > Thermal springs > Hot (42-90C) >...
AGGCCGAACAAGATGCCGGTGATCGCAGCCAATTTCGCAGACGGTTGCTTCATCGCCTGGAGGCCAACCAATATTCCAATGACCGCCAGGAAAATATAGAGCGATTCCGTGAGTGCCGAAACGCTGCTTTCAATGAGCATTGGGAAAAAAGCGATAATCAAACTGGCGTACCAGGCAACTTTTGTCGAATAAAACCTCGCAACCAAAACATAAAAAGGAGCGATCAGTACGACCCCGAAGAGCAACGAGACCATTCGACCTGCCAATTCAAAATCGGGGATGACTTTTGCCATCAGCGCGATCGAGAATGGATAGAGAGGCGACCAATATGGATGCAACACATGGCCCCAGCCGTAAAGTGCGCCGCTGGCTCCCAATTTCAAGTAATTGATCTCATCCCAGCCAGCCGCATATTCAAATTGAAGGAGAAACAGCCGCAGCCCAGCGGCCAGCGCCATCAGCAGAGCTATTGCATAAAATTTATTGGTTATGAATTTTTTCAATGTCGGTGTCATCTTTCAATTCGTTATATGGCTGGTTCGGTAACCGTTCATTTTTTTGAACAGCGTTTCGTACTGATCAGTGATCCGGTCCCAGGTGTAGGCCTCCTGGATGCGCGCCACAGCTTTGGAGCGATACTGTGCAACCACCTCGGGATGATCGACCAGGTATTGCATCTTGTCGCGCAAATCCTGCCAATCGCTGGTCTTAAAATAGTGCCCGGCATCGCGAATCACCTCGCGGTGCTCTGGGACATCGTTGGCAAGGACGCAATTGCCAAACCCCATTCCCTCTAATAAAGCGGGATGGGTGCCGCCCACCTCGGTCGCCTGAACATACAAATACGCATGGGATTGAAACTCCCGATAGCCTTTGCCAAACACATAACCGGTAAAAATGATCCGAGGGTCCTTCGTCGATCTCAATTGTCGAATATAATCGGTACTATATGGGGCGTCACCCACCATCACCAAATTCATCTCAGTCTTCACTTGCTCGAACGCCTTCACCACCAGGTGCGCATTGTTTTCCGGCTCCATGCGGCTGACGTACAAAATATAGCGGTTCGGCTTTACTCCGAACTTGTCCAGCACCTCGGTGGTCAATTCCTTCTGCGTTGGAGCACCATAAGGGATATAGGTCGAAAACTTTTTAAATCGCTTCAAATAATATTCTCGGATAAAAATCGAATCTGTCACGACCTGATCCGACAGAATCGTTGCCAAAAATTCGGAGATGCGATAAAATAATTTCCCAGCGACATTCCATTTATCGCGCTGCCATTCCAACCCATCTACATTGATTGCCACCCGCGGTCGACCGAGCCTGGGAATGAACGAAAAGATCGCATTGGCACTGTTACAAATTAAAATGACATCGTATCGCCGGGTCAGCGAATGAATAACACATAAAAAAGTATGCGCCACAGTATCAAAATATTTATGGCTAATCGTTGGAAGCAGGACAATCTCAACACCTTTGTAGTACTTCTGCCGATAATCGATAATGTTGGTCCGACCATAAACGGTCACTTCATGCCCTTTTTGGACCAGTCGAATGCTTAAGTTTTCAGCAAATGTCTCGAATCCGCCATAATTGGCCGGGATTCCACGGATCCCCATGATTGCTATCTTCATACACTCTCATTCACTCACGCTTGACCGTAATTCATGCGATAAACGATTTCCAGATGATCTCCGCGGCAAATGCGAATTCAAACAGTTCAACAATAATGTCCTTTAATTGTCCGAAGAAGATCTCTGATTCGAATTCCATTTTCATCAATTGCTCAATTTTCATGACAACCGGCATCCAAATACCAAGCATCTGGCATTTGGCCTCACAAAAAAAACCTTCACCTCGCACACAAAATCTCGGAAGGGCCAACGGGTTGTCATTTCTGGTCACCATTCGGTTTTCTGTCGTGGCTGCTATTTCGAACCCATATCTTTGAACAAACTCCTGGTCACGATGGTTGTAATCCCCATCTGGATACGAAAAATATTTCACTGGCTTATTGATCCAGCCCTCCAATTTGGCGATGGAAGTCTTTATTTCCTCCTCCAGTTGCTGATCGCTGCACTGGGACATCATCACATGATGGGCTGTATGGCATCCAATTTCCACTTGGGGTAACCGAGCGATGGACCTTACCTGCTGGATGGTCATGGCCTCGCGGGGCATTTGGCTGGAAAACCGAGCTTCCAATTGCTCCACGATCTTTTGACGCTCGCTTTCACTTATCCGGCGTATATTCTGAATCGTATAATTCGATCCCACCAATTTGCCGAATCTACTGACGTAGCTCCACCAAAAAACCCCACCATTTTCGATGGGATCGGTGCTAATGAAAAACGTCACTGGAATGTTGTATTTGACGATGATCGGGACGACGTTTTCGATATTATCCTCCCATCCGTCATCGAAGGTGATCCAGACCGCTTGTGAAGGGATCGGATCTGTACCTTTGAGATAATGCAATACTTGTTCAGTTGAGATAAAATGATATCCCTCGCGCTTCAGCCAAAGAATACATTTTAAAAACATCCTCTTGCTAATGCGATGGAAGAATAATGGCATGATAGCATTGGCTTTCGCTCTATCATGTTTCGCGCGACGATAAAGCGGACTTATCATTAATGTGGCAGCCAATATCCCGCCAGCCAAATTCCTCCACATTTTCTTCAAATAAAATAACATCAAGCTTAATTATCCCTCCGAGGTCAAATCGGAAAATAAAAATCCAAATCCGCGTCTGCCATCGTCGCCAGAACATTGGTCCGTTGGTTCACCCGAGTCGGGTCAAGCTCAAAGGATGCATTCGTCATAATAACGATCGGCCTGCCAACTCTCCAAAAACGGTTTCGCTTTAAAATGTTATCGAAAAACTGATGGGAACTCATGGTTAAAATCCCATCATATTGACCGATGCTCGCCAATCGTTTGGCAAGCTTTACCAAAGCATTGCCGCGAAGCGGATCGTTTTGTCCAACACGATAATCGACCACTGCCAGCAAGCTCAATCCTTTGGCCACGATTTTTTTTACAACAATATATGCCGATGCTTGAGGCTCATCAATGAGATAAAAACAATATCTGTCCCGCTGCTGGAAAAAACGCCAGCGCAAAAACTCCAGCGATCTGGAAAATTCTAACCTATCATCCTCCAAATATGGATAAGGCCACTCGTCCAATGATTGGACCGATTTAAATTGAAATTGATCAATGGTGATCCGCTTAGGGAAACTATGGCATCTCATCTTAGAGATCGGTGTTAAAGGCGTTCGCCCCGTGAGTTGATGGATCGCAAATTTTACAGGACTGAGCCAATGGCGGATCCAGAGATATAAGAACAAGTGGCCAATTATACGATTGCCCAGCGCCAAAAGAATTCGTTGAGAAACTTCGGAAACGCCCAGTCCAAAATGCGGATAGAACTGTTGATTGGCCGCTCGCGCTAAAGTTGAACCAATGCCGCGACCCCGTAACTCTTTCAACACATAGAAATCGAAACCGAAAAAGGCGTTGTATTGTTGGCCTCGAAAATAATACTGGCAAGGCTGGTGCAGATGCTGGCCAACAATTCGGCAGGCTTCGTCCAGCGCGATCAGCACAGGCAAGGTAGCTTGATCGGTCAAAAATGGATTCGTGAGTACCTGGAACTCGAACCGTTCAGGGAAATCCTGACGAGTTGGATCGATTTTCGCATTGAATTGAAGAAACGCATCGAGTCCCTCACGAGTAAGTCGCTCAATTCGCATTGGCTCGTCCAATAAATTGTTCAAACAACTTCTTGTATCGGATCGCGATCGCTCGCCAATCAAAGTTTTCAATCACGAATTGCCGACCATCGCGCTGTAGCCGCTCTTTCAATGTTGCGTCTTCCAAGATGCGGACGACGGCCTCGCTGATTTGCTGGGAATTCTTTTGCTCAACCAGCAGTCCGCTCTTTTCATGCACGACGCTCATGGGAATTCCGCCGATGTTCGTCCCAATCGTGCAACAACCAGATGCCATAGCCTCAAGGAACACCACTCCTTGCCCTTCCAAATCCCCGCTTTCTGGGATCACGGAAGGCCCAATAAAGATATCAGCGGAAGCATAATATTGCGGCAATTTTTTATTATCGATATCGCCTTCGAAAAAGACGCTATCCGATAAATGTAATTGCTGAGTTAGGCGCTTCAGCTCATCGGCCAGAATCCCATTGCCGATAATCACTAATTTGGTCCGATCGAACTTTTTAAGGATCTCTGGCATTGCTTGAATTAGATACGCCACACCCTTTTTCTCAACCAATCGTCCCACAAACAGCAGCAGTGGATCACCATTCATCCCGTATTTTTGTCTGATTTTTTGATCCCGAAATTGGGGACTAAACAGATCGGTGTAGACACCCAGTGGCATAATCGAAATCTCTTGCGGGCAAATACCAAGTTGTCCAATGGCGTCCCGCAGCGCAGGAGTTAGCGCCACAATATGATCGACTCGCTTGAGACTGTACTTCACCAGATATCGAAGTATTGGATTGGAGATGCCGATATCGCCACCCAGGACATTAACGATCACGGGAATGTTGATCCAACGTTTGACCAGCACCCCGACCAGGCCTTGCGGAACGGCGAAATTGGCATAAAGCAAATCGATCTGTTCCTTCTTCACCAAGCGAACCACCGCGATGGCCTCGAACAGAAACAGAAACGGGATCAAAAGATAATTCAATTTGCTTTTCAGCAGATTGGCAAAAATTCCGCCGCTGTAACAAAGGCGCTGCCAGCGGTGCGGCACCATATAGGCAAACCGTCGCACGTTGACCGCTCCCCATATCTCCTTTTTTTTCGCACCGTTTGCATGAGGGGCCAACACGAACACTTTAAAATGGTGCGACAGTGCCTCAGCCATATCTGCGATGAACGCTGGTTCGCTGTCGCCTCGCCAGCGAGGAAAAGTGCTGGTTGTAATAAGTATTTTTCTCACAGCATCCTCATGAACTTAACCGTTCTGTATCCCATGCAGCATACTCGTCATCAGGCCTTTCAATGGATCGTTCAGTTTTCGTATCAGCAAAGCATAGATCCATGTACTGAATTACTCTTTATTGCCCGCCATTCTGTTCGTTAGCCCCTGGCGCATTGCATGGTTCCCTGAAATCACCCGATCGGATAACAATCCTCAAACCAAAGCCCTTTAAGCGCAATCATCTGTTCGCGGGCACCAATAGGTTCGTGCTGCTTCATCGCGAGTGGTTTCAATTTTAATACATCGTCCTTAAATGAAACAATTGCATCTGGCCTCTTTGGTCACCACCAATACTCCTGTTCAGCCAATGACAAAAATCTATTTTTCAGCTTGAAAAAGCTTAAGCTAACAACTCAAAATACTGAATAGCACGTCCGGATCGATGTTATGTCGCTTTTTTAATTTTTGTCAAAAACATCACAGTGAAAACACAAAATTGCAAATATAATGCCATTCAGGAATTCATGTTGAGTTATTCCAGGACAAATTTTTTGATCACATCGACGATATAATCAATTTGGTCAAAGCTGAGATTGGGGTACAGGGGAAGGGTCACCTCTCTTTGGGCTATTTCATCCGTTATCGGCAAGGGATGATGGGCCTGATAAAATTTTTGATGATAGGTAAAACGATGGACAGGGGGATAATGAATACTGGTCTGAATCCCGTGCTGCTTTAAAAAATCCATGAAGCGAGTGCGATCCAATTTTGGATTGAGCAAAATTGGGAAGATATGATAACTGGATATACCGGGATGATTGGCAAAAGGGATTTTGATGCCGGGAATATCTGCGAGCTGTTCTCGATAATAATGACAAAGCTGCTGCCGCATTTTATTGTTCGCATCCAGCTTGCCTAATTGAACCATCCCCAGAGCTGAAGTGATCTCGGTTGGCCGATAATTATATCCCAGAGCCACCACATCGTAGGTATAGGAATGGCCTTTATATCGATCGAGGGTTAGCGAAGTCATTCCATGAGATCGAGCGAGCCTGATCTTCTCGGCCAAATCATCCCGATTTGTGACGATCATACCGCCTTCGCCGGTGGCCAAATTTTTATTGGAAAAAAAGCTGAAGCAACCATAATCCCCAAAGCTGCCACAAAAGGTCCCATTCAACTTCGCCCCAGGGGCATGAGCAGCATCCTCGATCACAGCCAGGCGGTGTTTTTGGGCGATCGCCATAATCTCGTCCATGTGACATGGATAACCGGCGTAATGAACCACCAAAATCGCTTTGGTTCGTGGTGTAATTTTTCGTTCGATATCGTCTGGGGAAATGGTCAAATCGTCCTCGCTGACGATATCCGCAAAAATGGGGGTGGCGCCTGCATACAGCACAGAATTCACCGAGGCCACAAAGGTGAGCGAAGGAACAATCACTTCATCGCCAGGGCCAATGCCCAGCCCCACATTGGCAAGGTGAAGCGCTGTAGTGCAATTGGACACAGCGAACCCATGTTTCACATGAAGGTAATGACAAAATTGTATTTCAAATTGGCGCGTCAACTCGCCCATGGTTAACCAGCGGGATTGGAGCACCCTTACAACAGCATCAATTTCAGACTGATCATAATCACTATCGAACAACGGAATATTCCACTGACTCATTTATTGCTCCTGAGGTATTTCCACGTTTAGATCAAACAATTTCACAAATGGGAGCGACTCAAATTCTGTGATTTCCCGATCAGCGAAGATAGCCGATACTTGGTACACCCCAGATTTTGCCGTTTCAGGTAATTGCCAAAAGATCTCATCTTTGACGATCTCATTCGGCTGCCAATCGGTAGTGGGAAAAATACCAAAGACCGGGTCATGCACCACGTAATTGATTTGATCACCTGATTGAATTCGAAAAATGACCTGCAAATTCTCACTTAAAGGCCGCGAGATTGACCAAAAGGCGGTGAAGTGGAGCGCATACTCCCACTGGATGGCCTCGCTGCCTTCAATGGGGTGATAAGCTTTGAGTAGTGGAAATTGATTATATCCCATAAATTCAATTGGAGGGGTGATCTCCTTCTGTATGAACGTTTCGATCGCTGCTCCAACATCGGTTGCCAACTCCCTTCTACCTTTTTCATAATCTGCCCCGCGCTGCCAGAGGCAAACACCATCCTCGTAGTGAATCACACCATAATCTTTATTTTGAATGACGGCGCGAATAGAGTCATTGTCTGGCCAATAGTATGGGACATGAAAGCTCGAGCGCGTCACCAGCCGCACCGCAGGTGAATAGAAATCATAAAGAATATAATCCACCTTATCGATATTATCATTGAACACGTAAATCTCTCGCCGCATGGCAACTTGTGGCACCAGTCCGTGTTCCGCTGTGACCGATGCATTCGGGGGAATCAACTTAACCACCCGATCGATCACCCCATGGTGCGGGGTGATGTTCCAGTGCCGATAATCAAGCGCATTTGATTTCATAAAGAACATCACAATCGCAAGCACCAATACAAATGTTGCTGCAATGGAGAGCACGTTCTCTCGAATGCTTCGCTCTTTGAATCGATGCCCTAATTTGCCAACAAAGAACTCATTCAGCCATTGCAAGCCGTAAATCGCTGAGATGAACACGAATGGGGTCACCGTGGCGCTGTAATAGTGCTCGACATCATGGGTGTAATAATAGCTGCTGATCAAATTGATCAGGAAAATTGGCGATGCAATCAGCAGCACCCGCCAACCCAAAAAGCTGAGAAACGCGACTGGCGCAAAGATGTAAATAAAATAGAGAAAGTTGTACTTCCTGGCCCAGAACTTGAACAAATACCATGGATCATGCGCCAACTGTCCCAAATGGCTCCAGTGTGTCTCAGCCCCGGCCATAATATCGAAGGCGGGTAACCCCAAAATAGCTCGTATTTTCAGGCGCTGGAACCAGATCAAAAACCAGACCGCACTCACTGCTGCAACTATCAAGCCATGTTTCTTTTCTTTCACAACAAAAATCATGTAAATGGCCATGGCAACAAGCAGCAGCGCAGAATCTTCGCGACACATGAGCGATAATGCCGCAAAAATATAAAATCGTCTGATGTCCTTTTTCATCAGATAATAAAAAGTGAACATCAGCAATGGCGCGGCGAAGGTGACTCCATGGACATCCGCCAGGTTGGCGTTCTGAATGGCTGGGTACATCAGATACGCGAAGGAAAATGTCGCCGCTGTCGATTTATCATGCGTGATCAGTTTGCCGATCCAATAGAGGGGCAAAGCACCCAGCGCAACCACGATGGTCTGGAGGATTAAAATTGTGTAAACATGGGGAATCACTTTGAAAATCGCTGCGACCAGCACAAAAATGAACTCCCAGTGGGCCATCCAAAAGCGACTCATGGGATAGCCCATATTGATGCTATCCTGCAAGAACCAGCCTTTACTGGTGTTCCAGATCACTTGAATCATGGTGCCCAAATCGTACGCACTGGTCTGATAGCTCCGATATCGATAAATGCTAAGATAGCTGAATACGACCACATAGATGATGATCATCCCCCAGACGATAAAGAATTGTAGCGACCGATCGGTTTTTCGAGGCGCCCCTTTTGCTTTCGCTTTCCGCTTCAGGGTTTCTCGTTTTGGTTTTGCCACCATTTGACCCCTTCTCATTCGTTTTCGAATTCACTTGAAAAGTGCAAATCGTCCTATAGGCAACTCAACCAACCAATTGCCGATAGACATCAATGGTTTGTTCCGCAATGATTGGAATTGTATAGTGCTGCTCCACTTTTGCTCGATTGATCTGTCCAAACTGCTTGGCCAGACCGGGTGCATCGAGCAACTGATTGACATAGGCGGCCAGGGTATCGGCGTCGCGAATAGGGAAAATGAGCCCATTAGCGCTGTGTTCGATATATCCGCCGCCGCCCTCGCTGGTGCAGACCACCGGCAGGCCACAAGCCATCGCCTCTAACGTTGAAAGTGGGCTCCCTTCGGATAACGAGGGCATCACAAAAACCATTGCAGAGCGATATAGCTCGATCAACTCCGCATCGGAAATGCCGCTGATGACCCGAAAATTGTCAAGCCGCTGGATTCGCTTTTGCAGAAACCTGGGAATTCGGGATGCGACCGCAACGATTTGCCCGGCGATGTTCGGCGCTGCTGCGACCAACGTATCAAATCCTTTGCCGATTGAACCTCGGCCTACATAAATCACCATCCGCTGTTTCTGTGACCAATCCCATTGCGGCTGATATTGCGTTGGATCAAGCCCATATTTGATAATCACTACTTTCTCAGGATCGACCTGGTAATTGGACACCAGATACTGCTTAAACTCCTCCTTACAGACAATAATCCGATCAGCACGAGGATATGATAATCGCTCTAATTGCCGCAACCAGAGATCAATAATTGGATTAAACACCAGCCGATAGCGCAACGGCAGAACCCGTTTATATTTTTCGTTCTGTAATGTCTGTAAATAATGCACCGAAATGACCGTCGGTACTTTTGGGTTACCAGCCGCTAATGATACGGCTGCAGTGAAATGAATGATATCAAAGCGCTTCTCGATCTCTGGGAGATAACGCCACCCCAGATACGGATACACGATCATTTCCCTCAAATTGGGAAATAGCTTTATCTTGCGCGGAATCAGCGTCCGTAAGCCATTCTGATAAGAGAAAATTTCATAGTCTAATTTAACACTGGAATAGTAAGAAGTCAAGCGATTTGTCCACAAAGATATGCCACCAAAGCCAGCAGATTGATAGCATTCATCGATCAATGCCACTTTCATTGATTTTTCACTACCCATTAGTCCCATAAAATAAATTTTCATTTATTCGTTGCTAATCCATGGTTCAAATGCCAAACATCGAAGCAGATATGGGGTGATCGGCTGAAATTGGCGTGTATACCATTTCACCGTCGAGTATCCGATTGTTGGGAAAAAGGAACTCGCGTTCGCGTACCGAGTAATTGTCTGCGACAACTATCAAAGTCAGTTTTTCGCAGTCGGCAGCTTCATACCTTCCGCGGCAAAATCAGTATTGGAAATGGGCTCAAACGAAATATCATCTTTCTTCAGCAATCGGAATAACCAATCGAACCCGTACAAGATCAGCAAGCTTAATAATGAAAACAAACGGCTCAATAAAACCATGATCACGGCGATTTCGCCGAGGTTATAAAAAAGCTTGAAGAGATATGCTCCAGAAATTTCGCGGAACCCCAGCCCTCCTGGGAGCGGTGATAACAAAACAAAGATATTGGTAAAGGCGCCCACAAATATCAAAAAATCTAAAGGGAGCTTGTAACCCAGGCTAAGCAGTAATACATAATCGCAAATAAACCAAATAAACAATGCCATCACAGTAAGTAAGACGCTTTTGATGATAATATCCATTCTCTGGCGGGTCAGCTGAAAAGCGATCGCAATATTTTTTGTGATTTCCGATGACTTGAGCTTATGTTTTAGAATGAAATAGCCGAGCAAGATTAAAAGCAGCAGGGCCGGTATAAGCCAAATATGTCCCGGATTGAACCGACTGCTCAAAAGTTGCATGAAGGATTTTAAGTATCCTCCCAGTAAAACCACAACAATCAAAAAAATGCCAGTTATCGAATAATCTAAAAAAATCTCGCTCATCAGAGATGGGATGGAGCTGGAAATCGGTATGTCCTCGGCTTTTTTTAGAAAAAAGGCTTTGGTGGGATAGCCAACTTTACCTGGAGCAATTTGATTTAAAATGATCGCATTCACAGCAATTCGGAATACCGATTTTAAATTAATATCTGTTTTAATTGGAATGAGCAACAGATACCATCGGACAATCATCAAGAATTGGCTGAGGATAAACAAGCCTAAAACGGCGATGAGCCCAGGATAGCTGATATTGTCCTTGATGTCGAGAACCTGGCTCCAATCGCCCTTTCGCAATAAAAAATAGAACCCGAGGCCAATCAAGATGACCGAAAATATATTGATGAATCTATTTAGTTTTTTTGAGTTCATTTCGATTCAATTTCGCTGCAATGATTGTGATTCTTCCTACTTGGCAATTTCATCCCCGAGAATAATGGATCGAATACGGACCAGGGGCCGCGCAATCGCTTTACAGTCCATTTGAGCATTAGACTTGCAAAACAACATATTCCCATGGAAAAATTGGTCGCTTTGCTTTGGGGTTGCAACTCTATTGATGAATGCTAACGCTAACGCCAAATGTTATGCAATGAAGGTCGATTTGAGCCTTTCAAACTCATCCACTGCCAGTTCATAATCCTCCCGACGGCCAATATCTCGCCAGTACCCTTTGAAATGATAGCCGACGATCTTTTCATTTGCCTTGATCAGTGCCAGGATCAGATCCGGCAGGTCAAAATATTTCCTTACTGGGATATAGTTCATCACTTTTTTATTGAACACATAAATCCCCATGCTTACCTGGTAGACGAGTGTTGGTTTTTCGATATAATCGATAATTTCGTGTTGATCATTGGTCTTGATAATGCCCAAATCGATATTCACCGATTTATCGTACATAGCAATGGTAGTGACGGCATTTTGCTGCCGATGAAATTTTATGAGCTCTGTATAATCAAGATCGGAGAGGACGTCGCCGTTCATCACCAAAAAGGTGTCATCCAGATCATTCAGCAATGCCAGAGGACCAGCAGTGCCTAACGGTATATCTTCCCGAGAATAAGAAATCTCCATGCCCCATTTCGCACCATTACCAAAATACGCTTCAATCAACTCGGCCAAATGGCCAACTGCCATGGTAATTCGAGTAAAGCCAGCTTTTTTTAATTGCCGAATCACCACCTCTAAAATCGGCATATCATTGATGGGCATCAACGGCTTCGGAAATATGGTGGTATACGGTCGTAGACGAGTCCCCTTGCCCCCTGCTAAAATAACTGCCTGCATGAATCGCTCCTCATCGCAAATGTACTTAAGTCCGAATTTTGGTTCCCTTGTCCAGACGAACTTCAAACGAAGTCCTCTTTGTCAAATAATCATTTCAAATGACCAGATCAATCGTTCTTTTCATGGACAAATTGTCATAAAGCAAAAATCGTTATCATCATCCCTAAATATTGTAGATCTCGGGCTTGTAAAGGGAAATATTGGCGCGAATAAACTCAATTGTCTCGTTCAATCCCTCATCCAGTGAATAGCTTGGTTTCCAATTCATAATGGCTTCGGCTTTGGAATTATTGCAGATCAGTTTCATCACCTCGCTCTTCTCGGGTCTCATCCGCTGCTGATTGGTTCGGATCTCAATATCCTTGCCAATCAGGGCAATGATCCGCTTGGCCAGTTCCCCAATGGTAATTCCCCTGCCATTTCCGATGTTGACCACTTCGCCGATGGTTTTTTCAGATTCGGCAATTTTAATGAAGCCCATGACAGTATCTTTGACATAGGTCAAATCGCGCACGGGACTCAGCGCTCCTAATTCGACGACATTGGAAGTCAACGCCTGGGCGATAATGGTGGGAATAACTGCCCGCGCCGATTGTCGCGGCCCAAAGGTATTAAATGGTCGCAATGTGGAGACAGGGAGGTCAAACGACCGATAATAGCTTTCAACGATCTTATCGGCGCCAATTTTGCTGGCAGAGTAGGGCGATTGCCCTTGCAGCGGATGTCCTTCGTCAATCGGCGTGTACAGGGCAGTGCCATACGTTTCACTCGTCGACGTGTGCACCACCCGCTTCACATCCGCCCGCAAACATGCCTCCATCACATTGAGCGACCCCTTGACATTGGTTTCTACATAGGATGCCGGCGCCACATACGAATATGGGATCGCAATTAGCGAAGCCAAATGAAAGACCACGGTGCAACCTGCTACTGCTTTTTGAACAGAATATGGGTCCTGCACATCCCCAAGGAACACCTCTACCTGATCCAGTACCTCCTTGGGAAGATATTCCAGATTCCCCCAATGATTCCGCGAATTATAATGGACCAACACCTTGACCTTAGCCCCAAGCCCCACCAATTTTTCAGTTAAATGGCTACCAATAAATCCAGCGCCACCGGTAACCAAAACTCGTTCACTTTGCCAATTCATTCACCGCTCCTTTTATTTTGCATCTTAGGCGAAACATGATCGAACTAATTGCTTTGCACCAAACCAAACGATCCAAATCGCTCCGAATATAAACGGGTCATGCTGACAGCATATCGTCTGCCAGAGAGAATGAGGGGAATCTGTTAGTAGGGAAGAAAATTGAATCCAAAATCATCAACGCCCATGCCTGTACTTTTTAAGTCTTCGATTGGGATGGATCAAACTTGGGGATCCGATTGGTTCTGCCAGAGCGAAGCGACGATCTGCTATGTTATCCTCACACCCCCGTCTCCTCCTGCCCCTTCACTGACATTCACTATCCGCCGATTTTATCGCTTGTTGTTAATTCTAATTTCTTCACTCGGTACAAAGTATCCTCCAGCAGCCGTCGATTATCCGCGATGAGATCGGACAGTAAGCCGATGACCATCACCTGAAATCCAACAATGAACAGCACTGCCGCCAGAATCAACGATTGGATATGCCCCTGACCACCATGCGGGGTGAAAAAATAGAAATAAAGAAATCGCAGCGACAGGATCAATCCGCCTGTGAATATTGTACCACCGATCAGGAAAAAAGTTTTGATCGGCTCGTACATCATATAAATTCGAATGATCGTCGAAATCGATCGTTTTATATAGCTCAAGGTGCTTTTAAACAATCGTGATTCACGCAGCTTTTGATTGGTCGCTACTGGCACATGACCAATGGCAATGTTCTTTTTGCCAGCTTGGATAATGGTCTCCAATGTATACGAAAATTTTGAGACCACATTGATTTTGAGAGCTGCCTCGCGGCTAAACGCTCGAAATCCACTGGTGGTGTCCGGAATGTCGGTTCCGGAAACTTGACGCACCACCCAGCTCCCCAAATGCTGAAGCTTTTTCTTCAGGGGACTAAAATGGGGGATCGTATTGACCTGCCGATCGCCCACCACGATATCCGCCCGCCCATTCAAAATCGGTTCGATCAGTTTTTCGATATCGGCCCCACTATACTGGTTATCACCATCGGTGTTCACAATAATATCTGCCCCTAACCGCAGGCTCGCATCCAAACCGGCTAAGAACCCCTCGGCCAAGCCTTTATTGTTGGTGAACCTCACAATATGATCCACGCCATGAGCCTTGGCCACGGCCACGGTATTATCGGTGCTGCCGTCGTCTATCACCAGAATCTCAACAACATCCACCCCTTCGATCTTCCGAGGAATATGTTCAAGCGTGATCGGCAGCGTTTTTTCTTCATTATAGCACGGAATTTGTACAATAAGCTTTTTCATTGTTCTTCTATCATTCAAAACTTCTGATCGATAAATCCAAAAATTTTTGCCAACGCGGTCTTATGGATCGGCCATTAGCGCCAGCAGATCGAACGGACGACATTGCTCCTCAATCTTCGTGCTCGATTCAATTTTCATTCCGATGTGCCGCTCGTTCTCCCTCACCTACCATTCTTCCAGCGCCCACAGGCTATTCGATGATGGTTTCGATATTATATTCTTTGATATCCCCTGCGTGCGTAAAGATGATCATCTCTCCAATCAATCCTATCGCTATCATCTGAATGCCGATGACCAACGACAATGCGCCGAGCAGTAACAACGGTCGCCCAGCAATCGATCCATAGCCCAAGATCCGATAGAAAAATAAATACAAATCAATGATCCCACCGATCACCATGAGCACACCGCCCACAAAGCCCAAAAAATGGATCGGTTTCTTGGAATATTTGGTGAGGAAAATTACCGTCAAAATATCCAGGCTTCGCTGCAGGTACTCACTGAATGATTTGGATTTTCGGAACTGGCCGGGCAATTGAGCGATTTTTTCCTCGGTAATGCGATAGCCCTGTCTCTTGGCCAGGATGGGGATAAATTGATTCAGCCCCCCATAAATTTGGATATGTTCCAGCACATCCCGATGCATGACCAAAATGCCACTGTTAATATCGTTCAACGGCAATTTTGAGATCATTTTTGTAATCAGATTGAAACATCGGGAGATAAACCGATTCAAAACGCTATCCCGTCTTGGATTGCGCCAACCAATTACCAAATCATACCCTTGATCCAGTTTCGCCAATAGCTTCGGCAAATCTCTGACGTTCGGTCGAACCCGAGTGGTATAAAATACGATCTTTTGGCCCATCGACAGCTTATATCCGGCTTCAAAAGCAGAGGCCTCTCCAAATCGTGACCGCATTTTGATCAATTTCACGTGGCGATGCTGCTGGGCAATTCGCAAAAGTTTCGGATATGTCCCATCTTCGCTATTGTCATCAATCAGAATGATCTCATAATTTTGCCCAAGCAGTTGCAGCGTTTCCTTCAAATCATGAAAATACTGATCCACATCGGGTTCTAAATTATAAAATGAAACAATGACCGAAAGCGCCACAGCGGACGGTGCCGTATCCGCTTGCTGAGCCCGCAGCCTCGTCTCCTTTAATTTATCATCTTGAAAACCTATCATCTGTTCGTACTGGCTCATATCTCTCTTTTTTCCTTCGTTACCTAATTCTCGATCAAAAAACATGAGACTCACAGATTAGTTGATTGGGTCACTGATTGATCGGCTCTGTGCTGCCTCTTCCATTGAATGGCGGTTCAGTTAGATAGACGCTTTTGCGCTTTCCTGTTTTAACGATCAGATCCGCCAGCAGTCCCCAAACAAAAAATTGAACTCCAGTCGCGACAAATAAAAATAGCGAAATCAATAACACATTGATATCGAGCAACGGCTTATTGAACAAGTAGATTCGATATAACATCCATAAGACTGAAATAAAGCCGAAGGCAATAAACCATAGGCCGATTTTGCCAAAGAACCGTAATGGCGTTTTCAGATAGCGAATGAACAAATTCATCGCCATGAGATCCACGATGACGCGAAAGGTGCGAGTGATATTGTATTTCGACTTGCCGAATTGACGAGCATGGTGCTCCACGACCATTTCTGTGATCCTGGCCCCCTCAATTTTCGCCAATGCTGGAATGAATCGATGGAGTTCCCCATAAAGTCGGATTCGTTTGATGATTTCAGAGCGAAATACTTTTAACGAACAGCCGGTATCGTGCAGCCGCACCCCAGTCACCATGCAGATTAACTTATTGGCAATCCGAGATGGGATTTTTCGGATGACCAGCTTATCTTTTCTGTTCTTTCTCCAGCCACTCACCACATCGTAACCTTCATGCAACTTTGCCAGCAGTCGCGGAATATCTTTGGGATCATTCTGGAGGTCTCCATCCATCGCAAAGACAAATTCTCCCTTGGCCGCATCGAACCCTGCTGCCATGGCGGCCGATTGCCCAAAATTGTCACGAAACTTGATGATCTTCACTCTCGGATTTTCATCGTGAATGGCTTTCAAATATTCAAAGGTCCGATCTCGGCTGCCATCATCAACAAAGATGATTTCGTACGGTTTTCCTAAGCCATCCAGAACTTCCCGTATTTTTGCATGCAGCAATCTGACATTTTGCTCTTCGTTGTAAAGCGGAATGATCAATGAGATTTCAATATTTCTGACCATAATGTTTTTCGGCTATTCTGTTCCGGACAATCATCTATTGCTGTTGAAGCCAAATAAGCAGCTCATTGTTATGATACAGGCGAATATCATGAGCTGTTGTTTTTCAATTTTCAAATAAAAGCGCCAGAAAAGCGCGTCGTTGGTTCACCAGTCTGGATTGTTCCTATATTCAGATTCAAATCTTTCAGCAAAACTGGCTGGCACAGTTGCCAATCCATGGGATATTTCAACAATGGCAACAACTAAACATGAGGCCTCCGAGATCACTTTCCTCCCCGTACATTGACTCCACTTGGAGGATTTGGGGGATTGCTATCGATCGGGATCGAATCCTCATAATAGCGCCAATTGTTAAAGTCATATACCACCGTCTGATCATGTTTGCGGACAGTCATGATACGGTTATTCCATTGGACAATTTTGTTATTTCGATTATCTGTTGCCTCCAGCCTGGCAAATGGATAGGTTCCATCCACGTAATCTGGGGTAATCACGATGCCTTTGCTGGTAATAAATCGATTAACTTCGAGTCTTGCGTTGGTTTGAATTGCGGACCGAAATTCAGCAAAGGAATTGTAATCCACTCCCAATATTGCGACCTCGAGCCCAGCGCAAGTGTTATTCATCTGAATAGCAATCGCAACCTTTCCTTCTCTGAAAAACTGCCAGCCTTGTTCCTGGATCTGCTCATCAAAACTGTTGCTGCCAATCGATATATGCAGATAAGGCTTCCCATTTGGCACGACCAACATAGCATTGCGATGCTGATAGCCACCATCTCCGCCATCATAATATTCTGAAGACTCTGGGGGGCGCGAAAATGGATCATTCGGATTCGAATAGGGCTTGGCATTAATCCAAAGCATGAACGGTTTCCCCTGCAGCGTACCAGAACCATCTTCAGAGAAAACATTCAACTGCCAATTGAAACCAGTGCCCATGTTATAATATTTGGTGACGTAACAATAGGAGCCATGCTCTTTGATATTGAATGCTAAATTCGAAAAACGAGTGATGTGGTAATAGTCATCGTCTTCATCGCTCAATATTCCAATATCTTCAATCACTCGGGATGGCCGATAGCTCGTAACAAAAACATCTGCCAGCGTCCGATTGTCCCCGGCCGGACGTCGGAGTCCCCAAAAGAATTGCCAATAGAACGAGTCGTATCCGTCCCAATACGTCTGAAGATACATCCGCTTATGCGGTCCACCCCAATGGTTGGCGCTATAATTCAATACCGCATCGAGCAGCAGAAAATCCAACGTCATTTTCGCCTTGCGCTTCATCGTTTGATCCTGAGCAAAATCATACAACAGAGCCAAGGCATCGATGAACATGCGCGTATAATTTACGGATGCAAACTCCTGGTTTCTGCAAGATTGACTCGTCCAATCATCAAAGGTCCATTGCAGCCAATCGCCGCAAAGATCCAGCACGCGATATTTATTCCCATTTCGATAGATTTTGCCATTGTATGTGAATACAGGATAAATATCATTGGCATCGAGGTTGTTCGGATAGGTCACTTCGATATCAGGTTCATAATGCTCAGCAAAAAGATACATGGCCACATTACCACGGACCTGACCATTGGGATTGGCATGAAAGAAGTCTTGTTTTTTGATTCTTTCAGAGTAAAAATCTCGTATTTTAATTGCAAGCTGCGGATCAATCCCATCAAGCACATGCTTATACCCCAGTAGAACGCGCAATAAAACCACCTTAGCGGGATGGGACTGAACGATCCAGCCGTTTTCCCAACGATCCTCGGGATCGCCAGGGCTCATGAGCAAATTGATTTCCTCAACGATCTTGTCATCGTTCTTGTGATTGTTGTTTTCCAACCAGGCAAAAATGCATTGCCGATAGCATCCCTTGTCCGAACCATACTGATCCAACCAATATCGACCATCATCTTCGATATAGGCGCGCTGACGCGCATCAATAGTCGGGCCATCAAACTGCGCCAGCAGCCCATTCCAGAATCCCCCGAGGAAAATGATTACCATCAAATGTTTCAATTGTATCATTTTTGAACTCCTGTTCCATTTTGTTCGACCTTTCTCCGCTTTGATGCCCATTTCCCTCGATTGATATTCTTGAAGTGAACAAAAAGCATTATTGGTATTCCAATTAAAAGTTCTATCCCCACTGCTTTGAGATTATGACGATTAAACAAACTGATCAAAAATTCGCTGCTTTCCGACGATCGATAAACATCTAAAAATAAAGGGACTGGAGAGATCACATACCCATTCCAGAACGGCCAGAACAATTGTTCCCCATACGGAAATCGAGTATCCACTCCGAAAAAATCGGCCAGCAAATGGCTGAAGTAAACGCTAATGAATAATATCGCATAATTTTTCCAATGACTTTTTCGCAACCAGGCGACAATCAGCCCTGCTGATGTTCCAATAATTATGCCAAAAAATAGGCTGTGGGCAATGCCATGGTGGAATCGGGACGGCGCGCCAAGGATCAATCCCGGAATGAAATCAAGATCAGGAAAGATGCCAATGAATAAACATACCAGGTAATCAAACCAGGTGAGCCTTATCTTCCGTGACTTGACATGTGAAGCAATCGCAGCGGAAAGTAATGAATGACCGATAGGGGTAGGCATGATATTTTTTTTTGATCATAATTCTTTGTTCGCGTCTTTCTTTTCGCCGATCAAAATAAAGATTTCCGATTACCAGACGCCAAATTTCGACAAAACGACAGTTCACTCGAAACCTTGAATTTGGAATTAGGAGTCTGTGCATTGAGAACTTTGTTGGCTTTTCTGGTTAGCTTTAAATTTATCTTATTTCCTTTATTTGTCTCAAACTCCTCATGCCTTTATCAACATCTTGGCTTGCAATCGTTTTTGAATTAGCAATTTCGAATATTGAATTTATTCACTATTCCCTTTCTGATTTCTGGGATTTTCAAACTGGCCTTTCAAGACCGCTTCGACGGCCTTATCATTGTTCCAGATCCCATCCCAGATGCCTCTGGCTTTGCCGCGGGCGCCGCCCAAATTCTTTCCTGATAGCACATCGCGGATGTACATAAAAGGCAAGCCGCCCAGCGCAAACATGAGATACTTCGCCCATTGCCAAGAATTAGCATGTTTCTTCATAAATCGAATCGCATTTCGGGCCGCAAGGTATTTTTTTCGATAAGAAAATTGCTCGGCCATGGCATGAGGTTTGTGCCAGACCTTAGCGAATGGATTGAACAGCACTTTGTAACCGGCCTTCGCCACCCGAACGCTCAAATCCGTATCCTCAAACCAATAGCCGATATAATCCTCATCGAACAATCCCACGTGCTTTAGAACGCTTTTCCGAACCAGCAGGGCTCCCCCCCAGAGGTAATCCACTGGCTCGATCCTATTGAACTGCCCCACATCTTTCTGATTGTCGCCCCGACCCCGTGATACATTTTGCGTCCAGTCAATAATACCGCCAGCCGAAAGAATGGTATCCGGCTGACTATAGTCGTACATCATCGCACCAACCATTCCGACCGCTGGATCGCGTTCCGCCACCTCAACCAACTTTGTCAAAGCATCTTTTGCCGCCACAATATCGTTATCTTGCATGTAAATATATTCCACATCCGATTGCAATGCCCGCCGCAAACCGATATTCTTCCCACCAATCGCCCCATAATTTTTATCATTTTCGATTAGCACCACATCTGGATACGCCTCTCGAACCGCCTGCACCGAGCCATCCGTCGACGCATTATCCACCACAATGATCTCATGAATCGGATACTCCAATTCCTTGATCGACCGCAGGCAATCCAGCAGCATCTCTTTTCGGTTCCAGTTTAATATGACGACTGATACTTTCTTATGGTCGCTCATACCATTTCCATATTTTTTCTCCAACGGACTGAAACAACCCAATAGATTTTTTCTCTAAATTTTCATCAGTTGGCTTCATCTATCTGTTGGGCGTTTTTATTTGTTCTAAAATCGTAAATCTAAAATCGTAAATCAATATGTTGTTCCTTTCCTCACCCGTCTTATCATCTTCGATAAAATGACTTTCATAAACGACTGTCTCCCCTCGCCAGGCAGGCACCGCACAAAATCCCCGCTGATCCGCTTCACCGTCAAAAAATCCTCGGGCAAATCATCTGGCTGGGGCACATCCTTGATGCCCACGAAGGAGGTCCTGTAACCCGTCGCTACCAGCAGTTTCTGCGTCAACGCCGAAGTGATATTCCAGGGACAGGCGAAATGACGTACCGTTTTCCCTGGCAATTTTGCTTCGATAATCTTTTTCGATGTTTCCAGCTCCGCACGAATCGCCACTATCTGGTCATCAGAACTCTCAAATCTACCTGCTATTAGGCCGTTTTGCTGATATTCATTTACCCGATTTAACAATTTCTCCCGCCATGATTTATTGTTAAAAAATGCCGTCCCACCATTTTCCAGCACCAATTGCTGGCAGGCGTGCTGAACTTGTTCATCAGGAAAAAAACGAAGCCGCTCGGAAAATCTCGAATCGAATTCAAAAATGGGATTGCCCAAAGGCGGCATTTCTCCGAACCGATCGACTCCCTGCAACTGGATAACTGGCATATTCCAGTTCTGCATCCCGTTCATCCCAGGATGATAGAATTCGATCACCCGCGGCGAGGTGAAAATCGCTGGATGCTGCAGCGAATGCGATTGAAAATCCACCAGCCCGCTCTCGTGCATTTCCTCAACCTGTGCCCAGGTCAGAATGCCTTCTTTGCCAACCCAGCCAGGGATGATGAAAACGACGGCTTTCATCCTGTATTTTTTCAGCAATGGAAATACCACATCATAAAAACCTTTGTCCCCATCATCGAACGTCAGCACCGCAGAACGGCTGGAAGCGCTCGTTTCGTTTTGTCTGGCGTCATAAAACTCATCCGCCGTCAGCGTGGCATAGCCATTTCGTTGCAGATGCTGCAGATGAGCCTCGAACTCCGCCGCCGAAATAAAATGATAGCAGAACACAGGAATCTCTGACAGGCTGGTATTTTTATAGAGAAATTCTGGGTATTCTTTGTTTTTTAGACCAGCGAAAAAACCGAACAGGTCTTTGATTGGATTGTTGCTGTTTGTTGGGATCATATTTTTCAGAATGAATAGTCAATTAATATTTCTGTCCCAGCGGGACAGCATGTTTGCAGCCAAACCAAATCTCAAATCATATTGAGCACCAACGGTGCGACATGAGGTTTCGTGCCTACGGCACGATATAATTTTGGTGCCATTTTTTCTATAAACACTTTGCCCCTACGGGGCATTTCTGCCTGGATTTATTTATTCGCCCACTCCAGCGCCAGGGAATTAAGGCGTCAGCCTTTTATTCCTGGGCAC
>Ga0068707_1000737_pt1 | contig 21964 bp, 18 predicted proteins | sample YNPNPMetaG_FD_66600 | JGI IMG/M metagenome (GOLD analysis project Ga0068707, IMG submission 66600) | Anoxygenic and chlorotrophic microbial mat microbial communities from Yellowstone National Park, USA - YNP NP MetaG | ecosystem: Environmental > Aquatic > Thermal springs > Hot (42-90C) >...
GAAGAAGATGTTCGCGAGAAACATTTAGAACGGACACATACTGCCCGGCAAAAGATATGTCCCCGTCTTCTCCGATGGCACTACTTCTAAGGGCAACATTTACGTTTGAGCCAACGGTGCGAACAAGATCGTCATAGGCATTGAGTATAGCCTGAGCCAGCTCGGAAGGTACTTCTGATGCTATAATCTTTGCCTGAATTGCTTCACTTGATTCTTCGATAGATTGCGGATCTTCAAAGTTGGTCTCCATGATGATCTTGTTTATTTCGTTCCGTAGGTCATTAGATTCCATAAACAGGTGGAAGGCGCTGACCGTTATGGCAAATCCCCGAGGGATTGGTAACCCCAGTTTTGTAAGCATTTCTCCAAGGTTTGCGTTTTTACCTCCGACCTTGTCAATAAGTTCCTGAGAAATCTGGCTGTAGGGAAGAACCCATGGGCCTTCAGATTCGTTTTCCCTGTGTTCTTCCAGAATTTCTCTGATATAATTTTGAATGGTCTGGTGAACACCGTAAAGCTCAGGATAGTTTCTGCCTGAAAGGTCATTCAATCTGTCAATCATTCGCAAGCTGTGGAAGATGCCTCGAGCAACCATTGATCTAACATGTGCCATGCCAAACATCGTTTTACCCTGGAGTTTCTCCTCAATCTCGGCGATAACCTTTGCCATTTCAGAGTTGGAATCGAGGAGTTCCTTAAAGTGCTGATATTTTATGCGAAATACCTCTGGGGATTGTAGCTTGTTTTGCTTTGGTCTGCGAAATATACGAGTTATCCAGGAACTTATGGACATTCCTATTCGCCCTTTCTTTAAGAAAAATTTACGGCCAAACGGTTGTTTCGCAAAAATTATACCCATGAGAAAATAAGGTTTAAACCGTAAAACCCATGAGCGTTACAGTTTGCAAGTTTTACAGGATGTAAAATTATCGGACACTTAAAGGTCAGGGTTTCCTGGGACAAGCCTTAGAAAAGACTTGCCCAAAGCGTTAAATGATAAAATGGCATAGGCATTGCTAAACTAAACATAATGAGACATGGCTTCCAGCCTTGGATAATAAGACGGGAGAGGATATGCACGAGCCGAAATATTACAATCAGTTGAGAAATAGAATATTCTTAATCACCGTATTCACGTCGCTTATCCCAATAGCCTTGATTGCAATCATAAGCGGTTATCAATTCCATACGGCGTATAAGTCGAAAACCATGGCTTATCTTTCGGAGTATGTTCAGAAGCATGCCCAGAGCATCGATGCCTTTCTGGCTAACAGTATTGGAGCGATAAAGATAATTGCTCAATCTAATAGCTTTGAAAAGCTCAACGACTCTTCTCATCTTAACAACATGTTGATGATTCTTCAGTCCACCAAGGAGGGAACATTTGTTGATCTGGGGCTAGTTCGAGATGATGGCATCCAGACGGCTTATGCTGGTCCATTCAAGTTCGGGATGGCCTTTTACGGAAGTGCCAGGTGGTTCCAGGAAGCCATACAAAATTCTTATTACATCAGCGACGTATTTCTCGGTCTCAGGGGAATGCCTCACTTTGTTGCAACCATCAGGATAGAGGATAAAGGCAAATTTTGGATACTTCGATCCACCATCGATTTTGCCACTTTTACAAGAGTTGTCGAAAATCTCAGAATTGGAGAAACAGGTGAGGCTTTTATCTTGAACTACGACGGAGAGTTACAAACATCTCTGAATCGAGCGTATCCAAGAGAGCTTCTTCAGGGGATATCCAGAACAGTTCTTTCTGAATCGGCTACAGGGATTGAGGAACCATTACTGGATATTCCGATAATTAGGGAGATAAGTCGAGAAGATACAACCGTGGCGCAGGAAAACGTGGCCGTAAAGATTTTTAGCAGAAAGTCAGTGGATGGGAGAAACATGCTCTATGTGGCAGTTCCTCTCAAGATGGCTCGATGGATTTTGGTTTACACTCAACTGGATGCCGAGGTTTTCAAGGAGATTCATAAAGCCAGAACGGCAGTTATTGCCGTCTGTATTCTATGCGGCCTGGCCTTTGCCGTCCTCAGTTGGCGGTTCGCCAATCATCTTGTAGATCGAATCAAAGAGGTGGATCGGGAAAAGGATATAATGAATGAGCAGATTATAGAAACCGGGAAATTAGCTTCCCTTGGAGAATTAGCCGCTGGAATCGCTCATGAAATAAATAACCCTGTTGCAATTATGGTCGAAGAAGCCGGATGGATTGAGGATTGCCTTAAGGACCTGCCGGCAGATCAAAACTCGGAAATTTATGAAGAAATTGCCAGATCTGCCAAGCAGATAAAAATTCAGGGTTCACGCTGTAAAGAAATTACCTATAAACTCCTGACCTTCGCTCGTCGAACAGATCCAGGAGAGAAGCGGGTTTCCCTGAACGATTTACTTAAAGAGCTGGCACCACTTTGCGAACAGCGAGCACGTTACGCTAGAGTCAAGATAGAGCTAAGACTTGAGAAGAACCTTCCCGACGTTGCTCTGTCTGCTACAGAAATGCAACAGGTAGTGTTCAACCTTGTTAATAATGCTATAGACGCCATGGAAGTTCATGGAGGTGGTGTTCTTACTCTGTCCACAAAACTGGTCAACGACTGGGTTGTTCTGGAAGTTTCGGATACAGGACCTGGCATTCCTAAATCGGTTCTACCACGAATATTCGAACCGTTCTTTACAACTAAACCGGTCGGTAAAGGCACTGGTCTTGGGCTTTCTATCTGCTACGGGATCATTAAAAAAGTGGGAGGTAACATAGAAGTTGAAAGCGAGTTGGGGAAAGGCACGACATTTAGAGTCTGGTTGCCCCCTGTGGAAACTCCATCGAAATTTGTGGTTGGAGCCCTTCCTGAAATTGTAGTCCTTAGCAAAGAAAAAGATACTCAACCGAAAAAGCATGTGGAACAGTCTCAGCAGAGTCAGCATGAGGAAACAGAGCAGGAAAAGAATGCAGATCTCGATAAACAGTCGTCAAAATCGTAAGTAGAGGTAGCGACAGGAGAAAACCCGATGCAGCCATGCGGAAAAAGCCGGAAAATGCCATCACTTAAAGTTCTAATCGTGGATGATGAAGTTGCCTACGTTGATGTGATTCGAAGGAGAATGGAAAAACGCAACCTGAAGGTTGACTCGGCTCATAGTGGATCAGAAGCCATCAGGAAGATGAGAGAAAACTCCTTCGACATAGCCATTGTGGATCTTAAAATGGAAGACATGGACGGATTGGAAGTGGTTAAGATTTTAAAGAAAATGGATCCAGATATGCCTGTCATAATCGTAACCGGCCATGGTTCGGAACAAGCTGCAAAAGACGGCATAGCTTACGGCGCCTATGCTTATCTTATGAAGCCATGTGATTTCGATGTTCTTATGGGGAAAATATGGGAAGCTGTAAAAACCAAAACAGCCCGAAATAGTTAAGAGGTTACCGTGAAATTTTTGAAAAAACTTTTCAGCAATTTCCGTAAACAGGAAAAGCCGCTCTACAGCCCGGAAGAACTAAGACTTATTTTTCAAAACAGGTATCACAACTTTAAACTTCTTCTTGGGGCGAACAACAAGGCTCTTGAGATAATGACCGAAATTGAGGAAATGCTCAGGGGTTATAAGCCCTTCGGGATGACCTTCATCCGCTCTCGAGCGACCAGAGTAAGCGCAAGTGTGTTTCAGATGATACAGTATCTCAATGAGCTTTCCTCGGGAAGATACGAAAAACTTTATCCTAAATTCCGAGAAATCGAAGAAGCTATCAGACGTCTTATAGAACCAAAAATAACCCTTACCGATGCGCCGCTCGTGATTCCTCTGGATTCCGTAAGCCGTGATACCGCCGATCTGGTTGGTTCAAAGATGGCTAACCTCGGCGAACTCAAGCATGTTCTGGGACTTAATGTCCCCGACGGTTTTGTTATTACGGCAGAGAGCTACCGAAAGCTTCTCATTGAGACCGATCTATTTTCTGAAATAAACCGCCTGATTCAAAAAACGGTTACCGAAGATATGAGTGATTTCTTTGCTTTGAGTTCCGCAATCCAGCAGCTTATCGTTAATGCTTCTGTGCCTGAGGAAATTGAGGAAGCGATAGTGTGCGGGATAAACGAGCTGCTTAAAAAATATGGCCCTTCCATCACATTTGCCCTGAGAAGTAGCGCTCTCGGTGAAGACCTCCCCGGCCATTCCTTCGCCGGTCAATATAGATCAATCCTTAACGTCCATCCCGACAATGTTATTCAGGCATACAAAGAAGTCGTTGCCAGCATGTATGGACTTCCAGCCATGATGTATCGCTTCCGCTACGGTATTCGGGATGAAGATATTGCCATGAGCGTAGGATGTCTTGTGATGATAGACCCCATAGCATCAGGCGTAGTGTACACCAGAAATCCGCTTAATCCTCAAGAAGACAGCCTTCTTGTTCATTCAGTTTGGGGACTGCCTAAACCTGTAGTTGATGGATCTCTTGAATCGGATATGTTCATCGTATCTCGCCATGAACCCTTTGAAGTGCTTGCTCAAAACATTGCCATCAAGGATGTTGCTTACATTCCTCTTGCGGAAGAAGGAGTCGCTCGAGCAGAGATGCCCCCTCACCAGTGGGAGATGCCATCTCTTACGAAAGATCAACTTCAGGATCTTGCCCGGATTGTTCTCAGTATAGAACGTCACTACGGAGTGCCCCAGGATATTGAGTGGGCTCTCGCTTCAGATGGCCGTTTTGTGATCCTTCAGACTCGTCCTCTGAATCTTAAATCCCAGGAAATCTCGGAAGAGAAAGTAAAAATTTTCGAGCTTTTGCCAGTTGAGGAGGTTATTCTTAAAGGTGGAGTAACGGCGAGCCCTGGGGTAGCTTCCGGAAAGGTGTTTGTGGTAAAGCGAGACGCTGATGCTCTCAGGTTTCCTGAAGGAGCGGTGCTTGTCACAGAACTGGCTCTCCCCAGGTGGGCATCCCTCCTAGGACGTGCCTCTGCTGTGGTAACAGAGGTCGGAAATGTTGCCGGACACCTCGCTAATGTGGCAAGAGAATTCAAAATCCCGGCTATATTCGGTCTTAGCGGCGCCACCAGGATTCTCAAAGAAGGCGATGAAGTCACCGTAGATGCCAACAGAAGGCTTGTTTTAAAAGGGTTAAACGCTGTGCCTTTACAAGATGTCAGCGAGGAAGAATCTATGATGATCGACACACCGGTGTATAAAACTCTTTACGATGTCTCACGCTTAATAGTTCCTCTGCATCTTCTTGATCCCGATTCTATCGACTTCAAACCTGAGAAATGCAAAACCTACCACGACATTACCCGCTTTTGCCACGAAATGTCTGTGAGAGAAATGTTCCGCTTCGGTAGAGAATTCAAATTCGCCGAAAAGGCTGCTAAACGGCTCATAAGCGAAAGAAAAATGCAGTTCTGGATTTTAGACCTTGACGATGGCTTTTATCCGGGCGCAGTTCCTCCGGAAACTAAATATGTGCGGATAGAAGACATTGCTTCTATACCGATGAAGGCTTTGTGGGAGGGCATGATGGCAGTGCCATGGAGCGGGCCTCCACCTATAGAAACCAAAGGCTTTCTGTCCGTGTTGGCGGAATCTACCCTTAATCCCAATCTCGACCCTGCCGTTTCCTCCATAATGGCGGTGAAAAACTACTTTATGATCTCTCGAAACTTTTGCTCTCTCCAATCTCGCTTCGGTTACCACTTCTCGGAAGTTGAGGCTTTGGTAAGTGAGCGGACAAGGGAAAACTACGCCAGTTTCCGATTTAAGGGTGGAGCCGCAAGTCTTGATCGGCGTATTCTCCGAGCAAAGTTTATAGCTTCAATCCTCGACCTGTGGATGCTCCGTTGCAACGTAAACGGAGATGCTCTGGCAGCACGAATAGAAGGCAGGAACATCGAAGAAATGAAGGACATTCTTCGGGTGCTCGGCTATCTAATCATCCACACCCGCCAACTGGATATGGTCATGACTGACCCGCAGTCGGTTGCATACTATCGCCAGAAAATGCTCGCCGATCTCCGAAAACTTTGCACAGTTTTTTTGCCGGACATAGAGTAACTGGCTTCGGTTATAAAGAGGAGAGATCGGAAATGGCTAAAAATCAAGTTATGCTTTTGTTCGACCATGTGATGGAAGATGACAAGAATTTCGGTCGGCTGGTTACGCTCAGTGATTTCCTTTCTCAACCCAGAAGTCTTCAGGAGCTGCTTGATGGTGGTCTTCAAATAGTCCTTAATGATTTCGATCTTGAGACTGGACGCATATACCTTCCTGATCCCATTCGTGGCGATCTTTACCTTGCCGCTCACAAAGGTCTTGATATTTCCGGGCTTGAGAGAGTTCAAATAGGGCAGGGGTTTACAGGGAAAGCGGCAGAACTTCGATCCTTTATCGCCTACAGAGTGGAAGAACTCGAGGATAAAGCCAGAGCACGACTTCTTCAGGATAAAGGGCTTAAGATAGTTTACTGCGTTCCCTTTGTCGTTTTAGGTAAGGTCGAAGGAGTCATGAATCTTGGTTCTAAAAAAGACGTAGCGCTTTCCCTTCAGGAGATGAAACTTCTCTTCATTATGGGACACCAAATCGGGACTGCAGTGGCCTACTCTCGTCTCTATGATGCTTTAAACGAAAAAATCCAGCTTCTGGAAAACCGCAAAGAGACCATAAAGTTTTTTGCCTACTCCGTAAGTCACGACCTCAAAAGTCCCGCCATAGGACTTTACGGTTTAACTAAGAGGCTGGTTGAAAAATACAGCGAAGGTCTTGCAGAAAAAGGAAAGATGTACTGCCGCCAGATTATGAAAGCAGCAGAAGAGATTGTGAACCTTGTGGAATGTATCAACCACTACATTTCGGCCAGGGAAGCCGTTGAAGAGCCTCAAGTCTTCGCTCTTGCTGACACCATAGAAACCATCAAGTCTGAATTCAAAAGCAGATTAGAAAATCAAAAGGTGGTACTAGAGGTGCAGAATAATCTTCCGCTCATCTATGGTTACCCACACCTGCTTTTAAGAGCCATGAGAAACCTCGTGGACAACGCTCTTAAACACGGAGGGCAAAATTTATCCAGGATAAACATTGAAGTAGAAGAAAAGCCGGACTTCTGGATTATAGCCGTTCGGGACAATGGAGTGGGCATTCCCCCAGACATGGTTGATGTTATTTTTGAGCCGTTTCACAGAGGGAGGAGCAGAGCAGAGGGTTCGGGCCTTGGACTTGCTATCATTTCTGAAGTTGCCAGAAAGCATGGTGGTAAAGCATGGGTTGAATCATTTCAGGAAAAACATGATACCGCCTTTTACATTTCGATACGACGTTTCCCTGGGATAGAGAAGAAATTGGCATAATCAACAGACATAACCAACTCCTTGGAGGATTACGAAACATGGGACTTAAAGGACTCGATGCGATCTTCAAACCTCAAAGTATAGCCGTGGTGGGAGCTACAGAACGAGAAGGTGCTGTGGGAAAAGCGGTTATGAAAAACCTTTTGGAAGCTCGCTTTCCCGGTCACATTTATCCTGTTAACACCAGAAGGAAAGAGGTGTGTGGAATTAAAGCATTTCAATCCGTAAAAGACATAGGAAACACTGTAGATCTTGCAATCATTGCAGTACCGATAGAAGAAGTTCCAGATGTACTTGATGATTGTGGTGCTGTGGGTGTTAGGGGAGCCATCATCCTCTCGGCTGGTGGCAGAGAAATCGGTGGTGATGGGCTGAGAATCGAAAAGCGTATAGCAGAGGTGGCTCAATCCAAAGGCATCAGGCTCATAGGCCCAAATTGCCTCGGTGTTATTTGTCCTGAACGTTCCCTTAATGCGAGCTTTGCTTCCCACATGCCGATTCCAGGACGAATGGCTTTTATTTCCCAGAGCGGTGCTCTATGCACGGCTATCCTTGATCTGGCTGTAGAAGAGAAGATCGGCTTCAGCTATTTCGTAAGTATCGGCTCTATGCTCGATGTCGATTTTGGAGATCTCATAGACTATTTCGGCAACGACACCAAAGTAAGCAGTATCCTTATCTACATGGAAGGACTCACCAATCTGAGGAAATTCATGAGCGCTGCCAGGTCGGTATCTAGAGCAAAGCCTATAGTCGTTTTGAAAGCGGGAAGAAGCCAGGCAGGAGCACGAGCAGCTTCTTCTCATACGGGAGCCATGACCGGAGAAGATGCTTTATACGATGCGGCTTTTGAGCGAGCCGGCATTGTGAGAGTTAAAGAAATCGGGGAACTCTTTGCCTGTGCTGAATTGCTTGCAAAGCAACCACGTCCGTCCGGTCCCAGAATGGTTGTGATCACCAACGCCGGAGGTCCTGGCGTAATGGCGGCTGATGCGATATCGGACGCCGGTCTTGAACTGGCAGACCTTGGCTCTGAAACCATGAACAAACTCAACAATATCCTGCCGAAATGCTGGAGTCGGGGGAATCCCGTGGACATACTGGGAGACGCCACACCTGAACGTTACATTCAGGTAGTGCAGACATGCCTCGAATCTACAGACGTAAACGGCGTTCTCGTGATGCTGACACCCCAGGCAATGACCGATCCGGTTGCCGTTGCTGAAACTTTTACAAAGACCGTTATTCGACGTCCCATGCCCGTTCTGGCTTGCTGGATGGGTGGGCACGATGTTGCCCCAGGAAGAGCAATCCTCAATAAAGCCGGCATACCTACCTATGAAACACCTGAGGAAGCTGTCCTGGCTTTTAAATATCTCTATGACTACGCAAGAAATCTGGATGCGATCCAGCAGATCCCTCCTCGATTTTCTAAAACTCTCATCTATGATAAAAACAGTGCCAAGAAGATCATTGAGGAAGTTCTTTCACAAGGTGACGGCAAAGTGGGCGAATGGCAATCTATGGCTATCCTGCGAGCCTATGGGTTTCCGGTTAACAACGTAGAACTTGCTAAAACCAGGGAAGAAGCCATCAAGCTGGGTAAAACTATGCCCATCCCGCTTGTAATGAAAATAGCTTCTCCCGATATTCTCCATAAAACCGAAGCTGGTGGAGTCAGGCTCAATATAGGATCCGAAGAAGAAATTGCCGAAGCCTTTGATGCTCTAATCGCTTCTGCAAAAGCGTATAAGCCTGATGCTAGAATTGATGGTGTGACTATACAGAGTATGGTCAAAGATTACGACTATGAACTACTTATCGGAGCGAAACAGGATCCGCTTTTCGGTCCCGTTGTTCTTTTCGGATGGGGTGGAATCTTTGCGGAGGTTTTGAAGGATTACGCCATCGGAATTCCTCCTCTTAATCGTGCTCTGGCTCGCATGATGATAGAAAAAACCCGCGTAGCGAAGCTCTTAAAGGGTTATCGAGGACGTCCTCCGGCTGATTTCGAACTTATAGAAGAGCTTCTAATACGTCTTGCCAGTCTGGTGATCGATTTTCCTGAAATAAAGGAACTTGATATGAATCCCGTCTTTATAAGACACGGGAAACCGATAGTTGTTGATGCGCGAATGATTCTAAAACCTTCGGATGTTCAGACACCTATGCATCTCATTATTAGCCCTTATCCCAACCAGTACGAATGGCACATGGAAACTGCAGGTGGAGTAAGAATTTTTGTGCGTCCTGTGCGACCTGAAGATGCACCATTGTTTGAGGAGCTCTTTAAGGTGCTTTCTCCCACAAGCGTATATTTCCGCTTCTTCCGACCAATGAAGGCTCTGCCTCACTCCTTGCTTGTGAGATTCACTCAGGTTGATTACGACAGAGAAATTGCTCTTGTGGCTCTGGATGAAGATAGTGTTGAGGAGCGTATGCTTGGAGTGGCCAGAGTAATTTCGGGAGCGGATAAAGATGAAGCTGAATTCGCCATTCTGGTGGGAGATCCATGGCAGGGCAAGGGAATCGGGGCGGCGCTTTTAAGGAAGTGTCTCCAGATTGCTAAAGAACGAGGCATAAAGCATGTGTTCGGCATAGTATTGCCAGAAAATACTCAAATGCTGGCATTGGGTAAAAAGCTCGGTTTTAAAATTTCCCGCTCTGGTGGGGGAGAATGTGAGTTGAGAATAGACTTGGAAAAGGTTTCTTTTGAAGAGTTAAACGGGCCTAACAATCAGAGAAAAGGGGAGCGCAATCATGAAAACGAAGCAGATTCTTGTAGCAGTTGATGTATCGGAGTGGGCATTTCGAGTGGTGGAGTATGTTGGAAAGGTGCTGGAAAACGACAGTAATGTCTCGGTGAAGATTCTTCACATTATGAGCCCGCTTCCGGAGAGTTTTTGGGATGTTGAGAGCAGTCCTCTTGTTACCTACCGTCCTGATATTATGCAGGCCTGGGATGTGGCACAGCGAAAAGCTGTGGAAGCAGAAATGGAGAAGCTTGCGGATGTTCTGGTTAAGCACGGCATTTCGCGGGATAGAATCATCATCTCGGTGCAACAGCGTCAGGTGGGCATTGCTCGAGATATTGTCTTCGAAGCTCAAAAAGGTTATGATGCGCTCGTTGTGGGACGCCGAGGCGCAAGCAGGCTCAAGGAACTTATCATTGGAAGCATTGCATCTAAGATTCTTTCCAGATTGACCAACGTGCCTCTCTGGGTCGTGGGAGAACAAGCAGAAGACAAGAATATACTCATAGGTATGGATCCATCGGTGGAAGCAATGAATGCCGTCCAGTACGTAGCGTCTGTGCTGGGAGGACAGGATAGACCGGATTTGAAAATCCACCTCGTTCATGTAGTTAGGGCTCTGGAGTTGCTTACAGTAAGTTATGATCCATTCTTTGTGCCCGATGAACGTGTGGAATGGATGAGGCGAGCGGAACAGCAACAGATGGAAGAAGTGCGAGCCAAGATGGGTGAAGTGTTTGAAAACGCCAAAAAGATTCTTGAAGATGCAGGTATGAGACATAAACGAATCGAGGCTGATATTATTTCGGGCGCTTACAGTAGAGCAGCCACTCTTGTGGAAGAGGCTAGAAAACGTCAGTGTGGAACGATAGTTGTTGGACGTCGAGGTCTTTCGAAAATAGAAGAATTTTTCCTGGGAAGGGTGAGTAGCAAGGTGCTTCAGATGGCTCCTGATAAAACTGTGTGGATAGTGTCCTGACATGAATGCCTTTAACGTTAAGACATTGTGGTTAGTGGCTTGCTTTGTTGCTCTGTTTTTCGTGAATACATCTATGGCGGTGCAGTGTATTCGCTGTGGAGGCAACCTGGTTTGTGAAGGCGACAGCGAAAGCGAGTTAATGGAAGTATGCGGAAAGCCGGACTATGTTGAAGATAAAGGGATCTTGAAGATTCCTGTGGGCTATAGGTCCTACGCATATAAGCCCGTGCGGGTTTTTTACTACAATTGCGGTTCCGACCGTCTTGTGCAGTTTGTGACCATAACTGGAGGCACTATAACGGAAATCAGATCAGGTAAAAAATATGGCTCTGGGATCCCTAGATGTAACGAATGAAAAAATACCTAGTCTTTTCTACGGGTTTTTCTTTCTGACCATCTACGGAGGAAACCAACAAAACGGTTTACCGGGGACGGGCTTAAAATGCCCTGTTTTTGCAGAGCCTCACTTAAGCAGGAGGAAACATATTCGCATAGAACACATTCCTGATTTGGTTCAATTAGCCCTTCAGAATTTTTAGGCGTTACCTTATCGGGATTACCAAAGCAGGAAGGTTTACTCTTAGGCTCCTCATCCTTTGAGTCTCTAGAAAGATGAGGAGCCGAAAAATTAGATTCGTTGGAAAAACTACTCATTCTATAATTTCTAAAACTGCACGTTTTTTAAGCTTTGTCGCTGCTGCGTTCAGAATAGTACGGATGGCATGAGCATTTCGCCCTTCCCGACCAATGATTTTTCCCAGATCTTCTTTGGCCGCTCGAAGCTCAATGACACAAGTGTTCTGTCCTTCGATTTCTCTAACGTCCACCTTTTCGGGATGTTCTGCCAGGGATTTGGCAATAACTGCTACCAGGTCTTTAAGCTCTTTCATACTTCTTCTCCGTTTGTTAAGGGGTTAGAGGATTATGACATTTGTTTACCGACAAAAAAACAACAAACCCTTGTTGCCTTTAAATTGTAGCTTCTACGTGCCTGTTCTGATTCTTCGCGTTAATATTGACTTCTTGATAGTTCCAATTTACATAAGAGCATCAACTACATTAGAGAAAAAATGGGATCTGTGTCAAGAAGAAAGATTTGTGATAATCATGGGATGGAGTAAAAATGATCACATCAGGATGGTTATAGGTTGGAAAAACTTCAGAATGCCCTTATAGAGACATTAGCCGAACTAAAAAACGTATACAGTGACGATTTATCTAAGCTTCATATAACAGGAAAACTGCCTATAGCGGTCAAAAAACTTTTGGCTCGAAGTTTTAATTTGTTTGACGAATCTTACCGTTTATTCATTTCTCGCCATCATTCTTCCATCAGCGAAGTAAAGTGCTGTATGGGATGCCATTTCTGCTGTTATCAAGCACCTTATGGCATTTCCATAATAGAGTACCTATATATTTATGAAGGTATATGCAAAGTATCTCCTGGAAGGCTCTTTTTAAAGAATTTATTTGATCGAGCCGAACTCATTGCATCGCTTTCTCAAAATGCTAAGTCCACCCATGAGCTTCTTAAAGCCTATTCTCGCAAAATGGTTCTATGCCCCTTTCTTGATAAAAATTCCAGACTATGCATGGTGTATGCTTATAGACCTCTTGTTTGCAGAATGCATGTAAGCTTTAGTGCTCCTCGATTTTGCCATCCTTTGCATGAAGAGTCATGGCGATGTGAGGCTGTAAATATCGAATCCTCCGATGCCGTTAAAAAAGTTCTAACGGAGCTGGACGGTGTTTTTCCATTCGCTCTGTCTCAGTTTCTTTTTGTTGGAATTACCGAGTTTATGGTAAACATTATGAGGTGCCAGCCGGTAAAGTGGTGGTCGTAAAAGCTGGGTAATCTTTCAAACCAAAATACCATGCGGGATAGTCAAGGAGAGATTTGCCAATGAATAACAATACCGCCGAGAATAATTCCGGAGCATTCCCCGTATGTTCACCCATAGTGGTGGAAGAACCTTTCGTTCTTGATAAACCAAGCTTGCAGGACAACACTGCTGATTGGGATCGCTTGATAAAGCATCTCAAGAAGAAAGGCTTCGAACCTCTTATTTTAACAGGGATGACCCTTGAAAAATTAAAAAGATTTGCTGAAACGGTCAGAAAGAATAACTTTTCAGGGCGAGCTGTTCTTATTTATGCTAAAGATGGCTGGGATATTGTAGATGTTGCTGAGTCCCCCTCGGCAGAATCTACCACCGGGGGTCCCTTTGGAGCTGCCTTTGACCTTGGAACGACAAGAATCGCTTTTTATCTTATTGATTTTTCAACTGCTAAAGTGATCTATGAAACATCTGTCGCCAATCCACAAATTCCCTTTGGTGAGGACATTCTCAGTCGTATTCACTACGCATCTACAGATGAAAAACTTAAAGAACTTCAGACACTACTTATCGATGCCTTTAACAACGTGATAGAAAAGGTCATGGGAGAACTTCATTTCTCGACAAACCGTATCTACGCAATGGCTGTTGCTGGAAACACTACCATGAGCCACTTTTTCCTGGGACTGAACCCATCCTACATATGTAGAGAGCCCTACATACCTGTAGCAAACAGCTTCCCGATATTTCGAGGGCGAGAACTGGGGCTGAGCATGAATCCTGACGGTATAGTTTATATCTTCCCCAATGTTGGTTCTTACTTCGGTGGTGATGCCGTCGCTGGAATTATCGCTTCTGGAATGTATCAGGATGAAGACATATCTCTTTTAGTGGATGTTGGGACAAATGCTGAGGTGGTTCTCGGAAATAAGGATTGGCTTATCGCCTGTGCCGGTGCTGCCGGACCTGCTCTGGAAGGAGGAGTGGTAGAACGTGGTATGATGGCTGCACCCGGGGCGATTGATCGAGTTCGCATTAACCCCGAGACTCTGGAACTCACCTACCATACTATAGGCGATCAGAACCCCATTGGAATATGCGGATCGGGACTTATCGACTTAATAGCCGAAATGTTTCAGGCGGGTTTTTTAACTATCCAGGGCAAGATCAATACCAAGTTAAAAAGCCCCAGAATTGTAAACACCCCTGATGGAACAGGTTTTATCGTCGCTTTTGCGGAAGAAACGGGAGATAGGAAGGATCTTATTGTGACCGACATCGATATTGGTATTCTTCTCAAATCCAAAGCGGCAATGTACACCATACTGAACATTATTGCTCGCAAGGTTGGACTCGATATTCACGACATTGATAAGTTCTATGTCGCCGGCACCTTTGGTAACCATATCGACCCACAAATGGCTATTCGAATTGGTATGCTTCCCGATTTGCCTATCGAAAAATTCGTTCCTATGGGGAATACGTCAGGTAAGGGGGCCTCAATGCTTTTGCTCAATCGAAAGATCCTTCAGGATATCGAAGAAATATGCACCAAAATAACCTACGTTGAATTGAACGTTAACGTTGAATTGATTCACGAATTCAGAGGCGCCCTTTTCTTGCCACATACCGATCCTTCTCTTTTCCCATCGGTTCGAATCCCGGAAATAGCCAAAGGATAGACAATGCCATGGGAGAGCGGGCAGTCCTAGGATCTAATCCTACAGGACAAACACGGGGTGGGCAGGCACGAGGTCTGACCCTACTTCAGGCTCTATTCTGGGTTATAACTATTGCGATTTCTATTTTTCTATTTTACGGCATTTTTTCATCTTCCACAGGTATGAAAGGATATTTAAACAAAAAAAGTCAGCTCGGGAGCATCAAGCAGAACATAGAGGGTCTTGAAAAAGAAAACAAACGATTATACAAAACCATTAAACAATTCAGAGATAATCCCGAAACTCGCAAGGAAATGATCCGGCGTCAACTTGGCTGGATCCAGGAGGGGGAGCGAAAAATTATCTTTGTACCTCAACAATAAAAACTCCGTGAAGGAGGGACACAATGGATTACAACAAAGTATTCATGGCAAAGTGGAACCCTTTTTCAAACATGTTGAAGAAAGCCAAAAAGCTTTATGAAGAAGCAGAAATTTTCGATGTGGTGGAAAAGGGTGATCTGGTGGCCATAAAGCTTCATGTTGGGGAATTAGGCAATCCCAACTATATCCGTCCATTTTTTGTAAAACAAATTCTGGATGAAGTGATTAAAAGGGGAGGGAAGCCATTTTTGACCGATACAACAACCTATTATCCCGAAATGAGAGCAAACGGGTACGACCATCATGAAAATGCAGTGGCTAACGGTTTCGGCTTTGGACATTTTATCGGCGCCGATGGACTGAAAGGTGGCTATGTGGTGCCGGTTCCCACGGGGTCTGATCTGATTAAGGAGATAGAAGTTGCCGGAGCCCTTTATGAAGCTGATGCTATGATTGTAGTAACTCATGTTAAAGGACATCCTTTAGCGGGTATTGGCGGAGCCATAAAAAACCTCGGGATGGGAGGCGTCTCGAAAAAATCCAAATTGGCTCAGCATAGACTTGTGGATATGGAACTCAACACGGAAAAATGCCAGGGCTGTGGCGCCTGCAGGGAAGCCTGCAGAATGCAGATTCCGGTAATAGATCCAGAGAAAAACGTGGTTGTTATAGATGATCCGAGATGCATGAGATGTCCTCTGTGCAGCCAGGCCTGTCCTGAGGGGGTTATAACGTTGATAGGAAAGGAACGGCTTTGTAGAGGGCTTGCTTTAGCGGCAAACACAGTGCTGAAGACTTTCAAACCAAATAAGGTAGCCTTTGTTAGCTTTGCAGTATCGTTAAGCACTGTTTGCGATTGCGGCCCGGTTCAGGCAGAAATGATAGGTCCTGACGTGGGAATCTTTGCCGGATTTTCAGCCCTTTCTGTAGATGCAGCCAGCTTTTCTTCCATTGATCATAAGCGGTTAAATGAACTTCATAAAACCGATGCTTGGGAACAGATAAGGTGTCTAAAAGAACTTGGCTATCCAGGTTCCGACACTCCTGAGATTGTCACAATATAATACGTTAGGTAGGAGTAATCCCGCTAAAAGGCGGTGTCGCAATTCGATGCGTGTTTATGTAGGGGCAATCCCGCGAGGCGGGACGTCGCCCCTACCACCAACTACCGATAATTTTCGAACATTCCTTCTAAACGATTGACACGGAAAAATTTTTTATCTACAGTTCAAAAACCATTTGGGAGGGATTTTTCCTTGAAGATTAAGAGTTTAGATTAACTAAAATCAATTGAGTGGAAGTAAACTCCTTTTTTTGGGGTCGAATCTTCCTTTCGGGAGGTTTTGAAGGAACTATGAAGCTTACAGGGGCGCAGATCTTCTTTGAATGTTTGAAACGCGAGGGTGTGGACGTGATATTCGGGTACCCTGGGGGAGCGGTGCTCGATATCTACCATGAAATGTCCAATCACGACATAAAACACATCCTCGTGCGTCATGAACAGGGGGCTGCTCATGCAGCCGACGGTTATGCCAGAGCTTCGGGGCGAGTAGGTGTTTGCCTGGTTACATCCGGTCCAGGGGCAACCAATACTGTAACGGGTATTGCCACAGCCTACATGGATTCGGTGCCCATGGTTGTTTTTACTGGACAGGTTCCAACTCGCCTTATAGGAAATGATGCCTTCCAGGAGGTAGATATTACGGGAATAACTCGCCCCTGCACAAAACATAATTACTTAGTAAAGGATGTGAGGGATCTTGCTAGAGTAATTCGAGAAGCCTTTTATCTCGCTCGATCCGGACGCCCAGGTCCTGTGCTCGTAGACCTCCCGAAGGATGTTATTCAAGCTTCAACCAATTTCATCTATCCCGAGACCGTTAATCTTCGCGGATACCGTCCAACAATTGAACCGCATAAGGGACAGGTGCAGAGAGCAGCTCAGGCAATCCGAAAGGCTAAAAAACCTGTTATCTATGCCGGAGGTGGAGTAATACATTCAGAGTCATCGGGAGAATTGATAAAACTGGCAGAGATGCTCCAAATCCCCGTCACTACAACTCTTATGGGACTTGGTGGTTTCCCCGCCACACTGAAAAAAGGCTCAAAGGAATTCCATCCGCTATGGATGGGCATGCTTGGTATGCATGGAACTTATTGCGCTAATATGGCGGTAAGCAACTGTGATGTGTTGTTTGCAATAGGAGCCAGATTTGATGACCGCGTAACCGGTAAAGTGGAAGCCTTCGCACCTAATGCGACAATAATCCACATTGATGTAGATCCAACCAGCATCAGTAAAAGCGTTATAGTCGATATTCCTATTGTGGGTGATTGTAAGAGAACTCTTCGGCATCTTATATCCATCTTTGAGAAGGAACCGATTCAGAACCTGGATGAAAAAAGACGTCCCTGGCTTGAACAAATCGAAGACTGGAAAAAAACTCATCCTCTTACTTACAACCAGAATAGCAATATCATTAAGCCTCAATTTGTGGTCGAAAAAATCTATGAACTCTCTAAAGGTGATGCAGTTGTTACCACTGAGGTTGGGCAAAATCAGATGTGGACTGCCCAGTTTTACCATTTCACCGAACCGCGAACTCTTATAACTTCTGGCGGTTTAGGAACGATGGGATACGGTTTCCCGGCAGCTATCGGAGCCCAGGTGGCAAGACCTGACAAGCTCGTCATAGATATTGCCGGAGATGGAAGTATCCAGATGAACATACAGGAACTCATTACAGCGGTGTGCAATGAACTTCCGGTGAAGGTGGCTATACTAAATAACAGCTATCTTGGTATGGTAAGGCAGTGGCAGGAGCTTTTCTACAGTAAAAACTACTGCCAGACCTGTCTAAGTGCTGCTCCTGATTTCGTAAAACTTGCTGAGGCTTACGGTGCTGTGGGGCTTAGAGCAGTTACGCCAGATGAGGTAGAACCGGTTATAAAGAAGGCTTTAGAAACGCCTAGACCGGTTATTATGGAATTTGTGGTGGACAAGGAAGAAAACGTTTATCCCATGGTACCGGCAGGAAAACCTATAAACGAAATGTTACTGGTGTAGGTGGCTATGAGCACAAACGGACAAAACGGAAATAATCAGCGTCATATTATCGGTGTGCTGGTAGAAAACCAGCCCGGCGTACTTGCAAGAATTGCTGGTCTTTTTAGCGGGCGCGGCTTCAACATAGAAAGCCTGACCGTTGCGGTGACCAACGAACCGGGCATGTCTCGTATAACTCTTGTTACTACGGGCGATCAGCATATTGTTGAACAGATCATCAAACAGCTTAACAAGCTCATCAATGTTATCAAAGTTATCGAGTTTCGCGACATGGAGTTTGTTGAGCGGGAAATGGCTCTTATAAAGGTAAGAGCTGATAAGCAGAGCAGAGCAGAAATCCTAAGAATTGTTGATATATTCCGAGCCAAGGTGGTAGATGTAAGCCCCAATTCCTACATAATAGAAGTTACGGGAGATGAAGGAAAAATCTCAGCAATTCTTGAACTGCTCAATCAATTCGGGATACTGGAACTCGCCCGCACGGGAAAGGCTGCAATGGCTAGAGGTAAAAAAGAATACGGAAGGAAGGACAAACCCGTAAAGGCTTTCGAACGAGAAAAGGAATTCATTGACGAATAGCCGGTTTATAGCACAAATAGAAGATCGTGAAGGTTCGTTTGCTTGTTTGGTTGGTGAAAAGGCTATTCTCGTAGGTTTAACCTAAAGGGGAGGGTTACAGATGCGATTATTTTATGAATCTGATGCGGATCTTGGGTTACTCCAGGGCAAGAAGGTGGCTATTGTCGGTTATGGTAGTCAGGGACATGCCCAGGCTCAAAATTTAAGAGATAGCGGTGTGCAGGTGATTGTTGCACAACGTCCTGGTTCTTATAACTACAACCTCGCCGTAGAGCACGGGTTCAAACCGGTATCTGTGGAAGAAGCGGCGGCTCAGGCGGATATCATCCAGATTCTGATACCCGATCATGTTCAGGCGGCTGTTTATAGAAATTCTATTGCTCCTCATCTTAAGCCGGGTAAAATGCTGATGTTTTCTCACGGATTCAATATTCACTTTGGCCAAATCCTTCCTCCTAAAGACGTGGACGTGACAATGGTCGCTCCCAAGGGACCTGGACATCTTGTAAGGAGTGAATACGTACGTGGAGCTGGAGTGCCGGCTTTGGTCGCTATACAGCAAAACGCTACAGGTCAGGCTCTTGAGCTGGCTCTAGCCTACGCAAAAGGAATTGGAGCAACTCGAGCAGGGGTTATGGAGACTACATTTCAGGAAGAAACGGAAACGGATCTTTTCGGTGAACAGTGCGTCCTCTGCGGAGGCGTTACCGAATTGATCAAAGCTGGCTTTGAGACTCTGGTTGAAGCTGGTTACCAGCCTGAAGTGGCTTACTTTGAATGCCTGCACGAACTCAAGCTCATTGTGGATTTGATCCATCAGGGCGGTTTTTCCTACATGAGATATTCCATAAGCGATACTGCTGAATATGGCGATCTTACTCGCGGTCCACGCATTATTACTGATGAAACAAGACGAGCCATGAAGGAGATTTTGAAGGAAATCCAATCTGGAGCCTTTGCCAGAGAGTGGATCCTCGAAAACCAGGCAGGACGCCCATCTTTTCAGGCATTGAGAAAGCGGGCAAGAAATCACCTTATTGAGGAAGTTGGAAAAAAGCTCAGAGCTATGATGCCATTTCTTCAAGCAAAAGAGGTGCCTGAAGCTTGATGGATAAGCTAACTGAACCAAATCGCCGCTCTCCAGAAGATGATCGGGATCGCATCCCTGTTGTGAAAGAAGGTTATCCCTTCATATTTTTCGTCGCTTTCTTTACTCTTGTAATGGCGATTCTTCACGTAACTGTGGCGGCTATTGGAGGTCTTGGTCTTACAGCGCTTGTGCTATATTTTTTCCGGGATCCCCAGAGAATCGTGCCGGCAGATCCGCAACTTGTAGTAGCTCCCGCTGACGGTTTCGTTGTAGAAATCGCAGAAAGTTCCTATCCAGAAATTGAGGACACAAGTCTTCCCTGCAGGAAAATCGGTATATTTATGACTATTTTCGATGTTCATGTTAACAGAACGCCATGTTCGGGAAATATCGTTAGAGTTTCCCACCGGCCAGGAAAATTCATATCAGCCCAGAAACCCAGCGCTTCCATGCAAAATGAACGAAACACCGTTGTCTTAGAAACACCCAGGGGAGACAAGGTGGTTTTGGTGCAGGTAGCAGGACTTATTGCCAGGAGGATTGTTTTCTGGTTCAGAGAAGGCGATACAGTTCAGAAAGGCGAACGGATCGGTATGATCCGTTTTGGATCCCGCGTCGATCTTTATGTTCCTATCGAGTGGAACATTAAAGTATCACGGGGCCAAAGAGTGAAGGCAGGGGAGACGGTAATATGCACAATGATGTGACGTATTTTAAGCGCAACAAGCGAAGAAAAGACGACGATAGGGTGCGGAAAGGAATATACATCCTCCCAAACCTTCTCACAACGGGTAATCTTTTCGCGGGATTTGTTTCCATCGTGAGCACTATCGATGGAGATTATGAGAAGGCCGCCATCGCTATACTCATATCCTGGGTGTTCGATATTCTGGATGGAAAGGTGGCAAGGCTTTCGAAAACTTCAAGTCGCTTTGGGATAGAATACGATTCGCTTGCGGATCTTGTTGCCTTTGGAGTTGCTCCTGGATTGCTCGTATATATGTGGGCTCTTACAGAACTGGACCGCCTGGGGTGGCTTGCTGCCTTTGCATTTGTGGCTTGCGGAGCCTTGAGGCTCGCTCGCTTTAATACTATGGCTACAACCGAAGCCAAACAATACTTTCTCGGACTTCCCATACCGGGCGCTGCAGGAATGATAGCAAGCCTTGTCCTATTCCTCCACCCTCATTATCCCCAGCCTCAAGGTAGTGTCTCTGTAATTCTTATGCTGGTCACATTCCTCCTCTCGGCTCTCATGGTTAGCAACATTCGCTACAGTGCTTTCAAAGAACTTGACTTTATAAGAACTAAACCGATTAGAGCCACATTTGCAGTGGTGATGCTGATTGTAATTATTGCTGCAAAGCCTCGGTTGATTGTATTCGCCGGATTGGTCTCTTATGTGCTCTCAGGACCATCACTTTGGTTGAAAAGGACTTTAAGTATGGCTAGGTCGTCCTCTCGTGAGGAAAAAGAAGAAAAACCAACTCCCTAACGATGGACAGGTGTGAAAACCATGACAGGAAAAACTCTCGCAGAAAAGATTCTTTCTGCTCACACAAATTCCGATAATATCAAACCAGGTCAGATTATCGAAGTTTCGGTAGATTTTTGCTTTGGGAATGATATTACAGCTCCACTCGCCATAAAAACCTTAAAAGAAACTGGCTTCCAGAAAGTGTTCGATCCTTACCGTATTGGGCTGATACCCGATCATTTTACGCCCAACAAAGACATTGCCACGGCCATGCAGGTTAAGGTCATGAGAGATTTTGCGAGGGAGCAGGGGATTCCTTACTTTTTCGAAGTGGGCAGAGTAGGGATTGAACATGCACTTCTCCCCGAAGAAGGTCTTGTGCTCCCTGGAGAGATTATAGTCGGAGCAGACAGTCATACCTGCACTTACGGTGCTCTGGGCGCTTTTGCAACAGGTGTAGGGAGTACCGATCTAGCCGCCATTATGGCTACAGGAAAAACGTGGTTCAAGGTTCCACCATCTATTAAAATCGTATTCAAAGGACGCCTTAGTCCATGGGTGAGCGGCAAAGACCTTATTCTTTACACCATAGGAAAATTAGGCGTTGAGGGAGCTAGGTATAAGGCTCTGGAATTCGCCGGGGAAGTTATAGAAAACCTGCCGATGGCTGATCGTTTCTCACTATGCAACATGGCTGTGGAAGCGGGGGCAAAGGTTGGTTTAATTGCTCCAGATCGGATTACGGAAGAATACATCAAGGGAGTTGCAAAACGCCCGTATAAATTCTA
>Ga0068707_1000740_pt1 | contig 21948 bp, 14 predicted proteins | sample YNPNPMetaG_FD_66600 | JGI IMG/M metagenome (GOLD analysis project Ga0068707, IMG submission 66600) | Anoxygenic and chlorotrophic microbial mat microbial communities from Yellowstone National Park, USA - YNP NP MetaG | ecosystem: Environmental > Aquatic > Thermal springs > Hot (42-90C) >...
GTCCTTCATTTTGCCCTGGATGACGGCCAGTTTCCTGTTCCCAATCAAAGCAAGCTTCGTTGGGAAGGCCTTGATGAAGCCGTCATGGAGGGTGTTGGCCGCGTTCCCCTGGATGCCTCCCGGCCTTCCACCTTTTTGAAACTAGGAGAAACAGTAGGTCGGGCCTTAGATTTGGACCATGCAGCCACTGTGGTTTTTGCCCACTGGCCAGACAAAGTCTCCCAATGGTACAAGTTTCTTCGCCGGAGTGCCCATTATTCCCCGATTCTTGGCCAATTTTCGCTGCTCAGAGATTATTTCCGCAATACGCAATACGTTGGATCGCGAATCACATACAAAGCCGATGAATATCGTCCCCCCTATCTTGCCCAGGCCGTGGCCGAGTCTCAGATCAATCCGATCGGTCGATGGATCCAGTTTGTGCGCGTGTGCGCATACGCCGATGTCCTCACAAACCTTCTGGTTATGCGATTGCTTGTAGCCGGCAAATGGGATGACATGGCGTGTCGCCATTGGCAAATCGCTCAAGATGCGACATGCCTTGCTGACGCGAGCCTCACCACCCACGATGGTCTCTCACAACATGAGAAGCTGTTGGCCCAACTCCAGGATTCGATCAAACAAGTGAGTTCGTCCCTGGCGGATTTATTACCTCGCGACACGAAAGCAACACGGCCAGGTTCTCTGGTATTCAATGCCTTGAGCTTTCCCCGCCGCATTGTTGTCACCCGGGTTGATGAGTCTCAAGAAACCGATGCTTCGAAGGTCTCCCAATCACTATCGACGGCAGTGTCAGTCCCATCGTTTGGTTATTGCTGGACAAACTTTCCCGCGGAAAAAGTTGCCGAGAAGTCACCGCCGAAAAAGTCCTCATGGTGGGGACATCTCTGGGGGCAATCACGGTCGTCGGCAGAGGAGAACAAGATCATCCTGCGGACAGAAACGTGTCAGGTGCAAATTGACAGGACGAGTGGAGGAATTCAAGGACTATTTCCACTGCCTTATGGTCGCAATTTGCTGGGACAACGGTTGGCCATGCGATTTCTTCAGCCGAGTGGGCCAGGACAACCGGAAGATGATCCCGAGGTCTTCTACTCGCGCATGATTGCCGAGACAATCGAGGCGGAAGAAACAGAGGTTCATGCCCGCGGTCGCCTGGTGGACGCCAATGGCGAGCTTGTCGCCAAATTCACCCAGGTGATCGAAGTATCGCCCCATTCGCCGGTGGTTCGCATTCGCATTCGTCTGGATCCTGAGCGAATGCCCGAGGCAAATCCCTGGAATTCTTACTACGCCTGTCGGTTCGCTTGGAGCGACGAAACGATGCTGGTCAGACGTTCGCTCGGTCTGGCGGTTACCGAAACAGAACGGGAACGATTCGAGAGTCTGTATTTTGTGCAACTGTCGGGAACGTCGCACACGCTCACGCTGTTGACACCGGGTCTCGTCTATCATCGCATGATCGGTCTCCGCAAGTTGGATACGTTGCTCCTTGTACGGGGAGAAACAACACGAGAATTTACGCTCGGCATTGCCCTAAACGTTCGGTATCCTTTGCAAGCCGCACTTGATCTTCTTCAGCCGATTCTCGAAATCGCTCAGGACTCACCACCTGTGCCCGCTTCGGCCTGGTTGTTGACACTCGATGTTCAAAACGTGATCGTCAGTGCGGTGGAGCCTGTGCTGACTGACGGTCAGCTTTCGGAGTTCCGAATCGTGTTGACGGAAACGGAGGGACGTGCGGGCCCAATCAATCTGCACCTGTGTCGGCCCATTCAGTCGGCCCATCGGGTTGATGCCTACGGCGAGGTCCTCGAACCACTTCCGGTAAACGGCGACCAAATCGCCATGAATATTGGACGGTTTCAAACCATGTTTGTTTCAGTCAGATTTGCCTCATTATGATACTCGGCCATGGAGTACAGCAATCAAGCCCCACAAACAAGAACGACATGTGACAGCTCTGTCCGCGACCCAGCATTTACCGTCATTACGATTGACGGTCCGGCGGCGTCAGGAAAGAGTACGGTAGCGAAGATGCTGGCTCAACGCCTGGGGTTTCGCTATCTTGACACAGGAGCTATGTACCGGGCAGTCGCTTTAGCCGGTCTCCGCAAGGGAACCGACTGGAACGACGCAGATCAGGTTTCCCGGTTGCTGGAAGGTCTCGATCTTCGTTTGGTTGGTTCTCGGATTTTCCTTGCTGACGAAGATGTGAGCGAAGCCATCCGGACTCCGGAAGTCACGCGTGCTACATCCATCGCAGCCGACTCACCTCTGGTGCGGCAGTATCTGATAGCCAAACAACGGGACATTGCCCGGCAAGCCAGCATTATTACGGAAGGCCGAGATCAGGGGACGGTCGTTTTCCCAGAAGCCGATTGCAAGTTCTTTTTGGTTGCCTCGCCGGAAGAGCGAGCACGCCGCCGGTGCCGTGATTTCGAGCGACTTGGAAGACCCGTCGATTATGAACATGTGTTGAAGGAAATCCTGGAGAGGGATGAACGTGATCGCCAGCGACCCTTCGGCGCACTGGTTCGCGCGAAAGATGCTATTGAAATCAATACAGACGGGTTGTCGCCGGAGGAGGTCGTCGAAACAATGTGTCTCATAATTGCGAATCGATGCAAAAGCGAACATAATCGCGAAAACAGATAAGGCGCAGCAGCTTCGAGAAAAACGATGCTTGCTGCGCCTTTAGCTTCAGCGACATTAACCACTCTGCGAGGCTTATTTGTTCCCGAAAAGGGCAGCCTTACTTTGACTGCACGGGAGCTTTACCTGGCATCTTCGCGTCATTGCTGTTCAGCCACATCGGATCGTGGATCCTGGCGTCCCTCACCTGTCGAGAGCATCATGTCATTCTGCACGTTGCCAGGATCGGTGGGGACAGTGGGATTCGCCGCCGATGTCTCCTTCTCGGGAATATCCTCAAGCAAAGTGAACCTTTCCGTAATTGCTGAAACTGGCTTGGCTGAAAGCTTCTCCACCGCCTCGGGTCGCAAGCGGACTTCGGCCTGCTGATATTTGCGGAAGCCGGTCCCGGCGGGAATCAGACGACCAAGGATGACATTCTCTTTCAAACCGACGAGTCGATCGACTTTACTGGCGAGGGCCGCCTCTGTGAGGACCCGCGTCGTCTCTTGGAAGCTCGCAGCGGAGATGAAACTGTCGCTTTGCACGGCTGCCTTTGAAACACCGAGCAGCTGCACGGCCGCCCGGGCCTGAGTCGGTTCAACGGCTTTAGCTGGGCGCCCGCCACGAGATTCGACCTGGGCATTTTGCTGCTCAAAGACTTCCCTGGGGACGATTTCACCCTCGTGATACGTTGTATCACCAGGGTCAACGACCTTCACGCACCGGGCCAGCTCGGCATTCCGCCGACGGAATTCGAATTTGTCGATCAATGTACCCACCAGCAGTCCTGTGTCGCCGCCTTCCAGGACACGGACTTTGCGCAGCATCTGGGCAACGATGATCTCAATATGTTTATCGTTGATATCCACCTGTTGCTGCCGATAAACACCCTGGACTTCCTGCACCAGGTATCGTTGCAACTCTTCTTCCCCAGAAATCCGGAGGATTTCATGGGGGTTGAGCGGACCTTCCACAAGGCTTTGTCCAGCCTGGACATAATCACCGGTGTGAACCCGCAGGTGTTTGCCCGGACCGATGAGGTGTTCTCGCTCGATACCGCTTTCGTTACGGATAACGATGGTTCTTCGGCCCCGCTTTTTCTCGCCCAGAATCTCGACAGTACCGCTGATTTCGGCGATCACGGCGGGATCGCGCGGTTCGCGGGCCTCGAAGATTTCGGTCACTCGCGGAAGGCCGCCTGTGATGTCCTGTGTGCCCGTCACCTCTCGCGGCTGCTTGGCCAGCAGCGCCCCGGGTTCGACAACATCACCGGCGCGGACGAGAATTTGCGCTTTTGCGGGCAAATACTCCCAGGCCACAATCTTACCAGTGTTAGGGTCTTCGATCACGATTTGTGGCTGATAACCGCCACGATGGTCGAGCACCATGTAGCGCTCCGCACCGGTCGCGTCCCGCTCGATGCGGAGCGTTTCACCCTCAATCAAATCCTCAAATCGAACGCGCCCACCACATTCTGCAATGACCGGCACACTGTGGCGCTCCCAGTGGCAAACGATTTGATCGAGGTTCACCTTTTGCCCTTCTTTGACGAGCAAATAGGCACCTTTAGGAACATCGTATTTTTCCAATTCACGATGTTTTTCGTCCTCGATAACAAGTTGCCCACTGGCCGACACCACGACATCCCGACCCTCGGGATTGGTAACGGCCTTGATACGAACGAACTTTACATAACCTTCGCGTCGTGCTCGGATCGAATCTTCTTCGAGAGCACGTGCTGCCGTCCCACCGATGTGGAACGTCCGCATCGTCAACTGAGTTCCCGGCTCACCAATACTCTGGGCGGCAATGATGCCGACGGCCAATCCTTCCTCCACCAAACGTCCGGAGGAGAGGTCCATTCCGTAGCAGAGAGCGCAAACGCCGAGGGGCGCCTCGCAGGTCATGGGACTGCGGACCTGAATCTTTGTGATTCCCAGTTCCTCAATCTTTCTCGCAATGTCAGGCGTGATCAATTCGTTTTCACGAACGATCACTTCGTCAGTGATCGGATGGACAATATTGTGTCGGCTCACGCGGCCTTTAATCGAGTCCGCGAGGCTGACCTCTACTTTTTCGCCCCGATAAATGACACTCTTGGTCACGCCTTGGGTCGTTCCGCAGTCGTGCATCGTTACGACCACGTTTTGAGCCACGTCGGCCAGTTTTCGTGTCAGATACCCGGAGTCTGCCGTCTTCAATGCGGTGTCGGCCAATCCCTTGCGTGCCCCGTGTGTCGAGCTAAAGTATTCGAAAACTGACAAACCCTCGCGGAAATTGGCTTTGATGGGCGTCTCGATGATTTCACCCGAAGGTTTGGTCATCAACCCGCGCATTCCCGCCAATTGCCGAATTTGTTCGATATTACCGCGTGCACCTGACTGAGCCATCAAGTAGATGGGATTCACATAACCGGGATAGCGGCGATCCCCTTCCAGTTGTTCTTTCAGTTCCCGAGTGATCATTTCCCGGGCCTGCGTCCAAGCATCGAGAATCTTGTTCTTACGTTCGCTTTCCGTAAGAACACCCTTCTGAAATGCCGAGTCAGTCCGAATGACTTCTCGCTCAGCCTGTTCAATCACTCTCTTTTTGCTCGGCGGCATCAGGAGGTCGTCAGCCGCGAAACTCAGACCGCTTCGCGTCGCCTGGCGGAATCCAAAACGGTTCAAATCGTCCAAAAGGTCAATGGTGGCAGGCCGCCCCAACGTCTCATAACAGTCAGAAATCACTTCTGATAGCTTCTTTGAGGTCATCGTCTCGTTGTAGAAAGGCATGCCTTTCGGCAAGATCCCATTGAACAACACTCTTCCTACCGTGGTTTGAATCACGGAACCCGGAGCAATATCATCGCGGCCTTTCACTCTCACACCGTCGGGCAGTCGCACACGGATGCGAGCATGGGTCGCCACTTTGCCCAGACTGTAAGCAAGCTCGACCTCATCCAACGATGAGAAGGCTATATCGTCCCCTTTACAGTTGGGGAGCGTGTCGAGAGTGAGATAATACCATCCCATCACCACGTCCTGTGATGGGCTGATAATCGGCTTACCGTGGGCGGGACTAAAAATGTTGTGGAAAGACATCAGCAGGGTATGAGCCTCCACAGTCGCTTCCACGGAGAGCGGCAGATGCACTGCCATCTGGTCACCGTCGAAATCTGCGTTGTATCCCTTGCAGACCAGAGGATGTAATTTGATTGCGTTCCCCTCGACCAGAACCGGCTCAAAAGCCTGGATCCCCATCCGGTGCAATGTCGGAGCACGGTTGAGGAGGACTGGATGGTTTTGAATCACCTCTTCCAGGATATCCCAGACTTCTTCGTCGCGCCGCTCGATCATCTTCTTTGCGCTCTTGATCGTGTCGGCGTGCTGCAATTCCCGCAGGCGACGGATGATGAACGGTTGGAAAAGCTCAAGAGCAATCCGTTTCGGCAAACCGCACTGATGGAGCCTCAAGCTGGGCCCAACCACAATTACGCTTCGAGCCGAATAATCGACGCGTTTGCCCAGCAGGTTTTCACGGAATCGCCCCTGCTTACCTTTGATCATATCGGTCAACGATTTCAGCGGACGGTTGCTCGACCCCAGCACAGGACGTTTGCACCGGCCATTATCGAACAATGCATCGACCGCCTGTTGCAGCATCCGCTTTTCGTTCTTGATGATGACCTCAGGGGCATTGAGGTCCACGAGCTTCTTCAAGCGATTGTTTCGGTTGATGATCCGCCGGTAGAGATCATTCAGGTCGCTGGTCGCAAAATTGCCCGACTCAAGCAACACAAGGGGTCGCAAGTCGGGAGGGATCACTGGTAAGACATCCAGGACCATCCATTCCGGACGGTTTTCGCTATCACGAATGGCTTCAACCAGTTTCAGCCGGCTGATCAATTCTTTCTGTTTTTGTTTGGAATTTGTTTCGGCCAATTCTGTCCGCAATTGTCGTGACAACTGCACCAGGTCCAGATCCATGAGCAATCGGCGGATCGCCTCGGCCCCCATGTCAGCATGAAAGCTGCTTTCGCCGTATTCGGATTTAGCCTGGCGATACTCCTCTTCGGTCAGCAACTGATACCGCTGCAAGGGAGTGTCGCCAGGGTCAATCACGACGTAATCCTGGTAATAAATGATCTTTTCCAGGCTCGCGACCTTCATGTTCAACAAGGTGCCGAGGCGGCTGGGCGGGGCCTTGAAAAACCAAATATGCACTACGGGACTAGCCAGTTCGATATGTCCCATACGCTTTCGGCGAACGCGACTGTGGGTGATTTTCACACCACAGCGATCGCACACCATCCCCTTGTATTTCATGCCCCGATACTTTCCGCAACTGCATTCCCAGTCCTTTTCGGGACCAAAAATGCGCTCGCAGAACAATCCATCCTTCTCAGGCTTGTACGTGCGGTAATTGATCGTCTCGGGCTTCTTGACCTCACCAAACGACCAGCTACGGATGTCGTGTGGCCGTGCCAGGCTGATCTTGACCGCCACGTAATCATTGACACGTTCGTAGGTCGCTTCGCCGTAACTCACCGCTCGGACTCCTTATTCATAACAGCTCAAAGAACAGGCCACATTTGCCTATTCATTTGTTTTCACACCTAAGACCATCGTGGCGACAACTGGAAAACCAACTGGACTCACGCTTACCCCATCGCGCTAGAGAGATGGTCCCTTCTCCAATTGCATATTGAGGGCTAATCCACGAATCTCGTTGACGAGCACGTCGAAGCTCGCAGGGGTCCCAGCCTCCAGCGTGTTCTCGCCCTTGACCATGGACTCGTAAATCTTCGTACGCCCTTCCACATCGTCACTTTTGACAGTCAAAAGTTCCTGGAGGATATAAGCAGAACCGTAAGCCTCCAATGCCCACACCTCCATTTCCCCGAACCGCTGACCACCGAAACGAGCCTTACCACCCAGAGGCTGTTGCGTAATCAACGAATACGGGCCTGTCGCACGAGCGTGAATCTTGTCATCCACCAGATGATGCAACTTCATCATGTAGATGTAACCGACAGTGACTTTCTGCTCGAAGGGTTCACCTGTCCGGCCATCATAGAGGGTGACTTTTCCAGTCTCAGGCAACCCTGCTTCTTTCAAGCACGCGCGAATCTGGTCTTCGTTCGCCCCGTCAAATACCGGTGTGATTGCCCGAAAACCAAGCGTTGCCCCGGCCCAACCGAGGTGCGTCTCCAGAATCTGTCCCACGTTCATACGACTGGGGACACCCAGGGGATTGAGCAAAATCTGGACAGGCGTGCCGTCCGCCAAAAACGGCATGTCTTCTTTCGGGAGGATCTTGGCGATGACACCTTTGTTTCCGTGTCGGCCCGCCATCTTATCCCCGACCGAGATCTGACGCTTCGTGGCGATATAAACCTTGACCATCTGCAAGACGCCACTTTTCAGCTCATCGCCGCGTTTGAGGGAGTTCACCCTCTGGTTGCGGGCATCGATGGCAGCCTCAACCGACGGCCAGAGTTCCTCGTAGATTTTTTCCACCTTGGCCCGTTTCTGAGGACTCCGAATATCAATCTTGTCGAGCTGGAATCGCTCTGCCTGCTCAGCGATGTATCGATGCTCTTTCCCTTCAAGCAAAGGCACGCCATCATCATCGGTCAATTTCCGCCCAAGGACTTCCTCGATCGCCTCAACCATTTTGATGAAAGCCGCGGCAATCTGGGCATTTCCTTCGGCCTCCGTTTGTTTCAGGGTCTTGTCGAATTCCTCCTTATCCTTCTCAGAAAGGCTTGTTCGTCGAGCGAACTTCTGAGTATGGATCACAATCCCTTCCACGCCTGGTGGCACCTCGAGCGAGTCGTTTTTCACGTCTTCCCCCGCCCGTCCGAAGATTGCGTGGAGGAGTTTCTCCTCGGGAGTCAACTCGGTTTTCGACTTGGGCGTCACTTTCCCCACGAGGATATCGCCCGGCTTGACATGTGTACCGACCCGCACGATTCCATTTTCATCGAGATTCCGCAGTTGCTTTTCGCTGACGTTCGGAATATCGCGAGTGAACTCCTCTCGCCCGAGTTTCGTTTCGCGGATTTCCGCGTCGAATTCCTCGATGTGGATCGATGTGTAGGCGTCGCAGTGGACCAGTTCCTCGCTGATAATGATTGCATCCTCAAAATTGAAGCCTTCCCAGGACATGAAGGCCGCCAGGACATTCCGCCCGAGCGCCAATTCTCCCTGGCTCGTACCTGCCCCGTCGGCAATCACCTGACCTTTCTTGACCTTTTGCCCCACGCGAACAATGGGCTTCTGGTTTTGACACGTCTTTTCTGTGAGGCCGACGAATTTTTGAAGGTGATAAACGTCGGTCCCGTCGATCTCGATGCGGTTTGCGTCAACGTAGGTCACAGTCCCGCTACGTCGTGCTCGGACGACGAGACTTGAGTTCTCCGCAACGCGGGTTTCGAGGCCCGTGGCCACCAATGGCGGTTCCGTAACCAGGAGGGGTACGGCCTGCCGCTGCATATTGGAACCCATCAATGCCCGGTTTGCGTCGTCATGTTCCAGGAAGGGAATCAACCCTGCCGACACACCGACAATCTGTGCCGGTGAAACATCCATATACTGGATCAGCGAAACGGGAACCATCTTGAAGTCGCCGCGATGGCGGGCAACGATCGTATCTCCCTGGATTTTTCCATCCTTTATGGGAGCATCAGCGGGTGCCAGATACGCATCGAATTCCTCATCCGCACGGAGCCACTTGATCTCGTCCTGCAAGACGCCATTCTTCACAACCTGATAGGGCGTGATCAGGAAACCGTAGTCATCGACACTTGCATAAATGGCAAGGCTGGAGATCAATCCGATGTTGGTACCTTCTGGTGTTTCGATAGGGCACATTCGTCCATAGTGAGACGCATGAACGTCGCGGACTTCGAATCCGGCGCGTTTGCGATTCAAGCCTCCGGGACCTAAGGCGGACAGACGCCGTTCGTGAGTCAACATCGACAGCGGATTCGTCTGATCGACAACCTGCGACAGTTCGCCTCGCCCAAAGAAATACTCAATGGCCGCCGACACGCTTTTCGGGTTGATGAGACTCCGCGGCGTCATATCCGCCACATCGCTAAAGTTCATCCGGTCCGAGACGGTTCGCCGGAGCTTCAGGAATCCTTTCCGCAATTCTTCGCACGCCAGTTCATCTATCGTTCTCACCCGACGATTTCCCAAATGGTCGATATCGTCCGGCTCTGCCGTAGGATCCCCTGCGTGGAGCCGAGCCAAATACTTGATCGCGGCAATCAAGTCTTCGGCCCTGAGGGACATTTCCTCTTCAGGCACGTCGATTCCCAGTTTTCGGTTAATCCGGAATCGGGCAACGCGACCCAGCCGGTAACGGTTGGGATCACGAAACTTCTCGTGGAAGAGTGCCTTCGCCCGTTCCAGTTGCGGCGGGTTTCCCGGGCGAAGACGTTGATAAATGCGAAGAAGCGATTCTTCGTGGCTGGCAGTGGGATCCTCAGCCAGGGAATCGAGGATCAGGCGGTCCCGCTGGTTGGGCATCACCCACACGCTCTTCAAGCCCGAAGCGCAAATGAGATCAGCGGCCTGTTCCGAAATGACCTGGCCGCACTCGACAATGATCTCTCCTGCGTTTGGGCTTTCCGGCGGAAAGACGATGTCCTCGACCGCAACTTTGTCGTGCAGTTTGGCAGCACTTCGACCGTCAACAATCTTCTCTTCCTTTATCACATCACCGTAAAAAGCGCGGATGATGTCAGAGTTCTGACTGAATCTCGGGTCCATCGCCCGAAGCAGCGTCATGACGGGGAATTTATTGCTCTGATCGATGCGGACGGCAAGGGTATCCTTTCGCGTGAGCATAATCTCGATCCAGCTACCGCGTTCCGGGATAATGCGGCAACTGAACACCTTTCGATCGCCCTCTTTCTCCATAAGAAAATCCATGCCCGGGCTGCGATGCAATTGGCTTACAACGACGCGCTCGGCCCCGTTGATGATGAACTCGCCACCGCCCAGCATGATCGGCATTTCGCCGAGGAACACTTCCTCCTCGACAGGTTGCTCTTTATTTAGCCGGAGCCACACCTTGAATGGACGGCCGTAAGTCAACCGAAGCTGCCTACATTCTTCGGGTGTATAACGAGGCTTACCCAAATCGTAACGGATGTACTCCAATCGGAGCGACTTATCGAGGTTTTCCACGGGGAACGTTTCCCGGAGAATTGCCTCCAGTCCCTGATTCTTTCGTTTATTCCAGGGGACATCTGCTTGGAGGAACCGTGCATAAGCCTCGGTTTGAATCTTCGTCAAATCCGGGATGGGAAAATCATACCGTCGGCTACTGAATTGTCGCGAATCTTTCAGCGTGAGCCACTTTTGGGCTGGAACCGCCATCGCTACTGTCACCTCCGCGTTACAAGCCCAGTCAAGAAATAAAACACGAGTCCGCGCCGGGGACGTTCGCGGATCAAAGACCAGTTATCCAGACCACCACCCGGCCCAGACTCGTCACGAGCATGGAGCTCCCAACCGAATTCAGACTTCCCGTCAGACTGCGGACCTTCACTCCGCCACTCCGGAGACATGACTCCAGCAAAGAAACAACCGCCACCACCCAATTTTAGCAATTCTCAACGCAGCAGTCACTTGGTCTCCAACTTCCACGCAGGTTACTCCGCTCATTTGATCGAAACGGTAGCACCTTCCTTTTCCAGGGCTTCTTTTGCCTTCTGCGCTTCTTCCTTGGAAACGCCTTCCTTGATCTTGGACGGTGCTCCCTCGACCAGCTTCTTGGCGTCGGCCAGGCTGATTCCCGGGATCAACGTGCGGACTGCCGTAATCACCTTGAGCTTGTTGGCACCAAAGTTTTCGAGGATAACATCGAACTCGGTCTTTTCCTGCTGTGCGGCGGCTTCACCACCAGCGCCGCCACCCGCCATCGGGCCACCGGCCACCATCACCGCTCCTGCGGCCGGCTTGATTCCGTGGACGATTTCCAGGTAATCGTTAAGCTCCTTCACCTCTTTCAGAGGCAGGGACACAATTGCGTCCCCTAACTCTTTGACTTTCTGACTGAATTCGCGAACAGGTGCATCGGTCGCCATGTGTGACTCCAATCCTTTCCAAATCGAAACCTACTACGAAATCTGCGTTATCGTATTTTGAACAAACGATCTGAATCTTAACTTTAATCCGCAGCCCGCCTTCAGCTCTTCTCAAATGAATTCCCGTGAATAGCCCCGTTGCATCGGCCTCAGCTCCCTGATGCTTCGGCGCCGTCGCTTTTGCCTTCGGCAAGCTGTTTCAATTGCCCAGCCAAGGTCGATCCTGGGCCAGATAGTGCCGACATAAGCGTCCCGGCCGGTCCGAGCAATCGTCCGGCCAATTGTGCCAGGAGTTCTTGGCGTGACGGCCATTTGCTTATCTCAATCACCTGCTCAGCCGTCAGTGCCTCGCCATCGAGAACACCGCCCTTGGCAGCGAACGGCGCGAACTTCTCGTCTCCGGCGTATTTCGCGACCTCTTTGGAAAGGGCCACGATGTCTTCGCCGCCCCAGCAAATTGCGGTCGGACCGCTAATCTTATCGAACGCCTTCTCCAGCGCTGTTCCCTTCAGCGCCCGGCGCGCCAGAGAATTCCGCACCATTAGCAGATGAATCTTCTTTTCTGCCAGGTCCTTTCTCAGTTGTCGGGTCCGATTGGCATCAAGCCCAACCAGATTCACCAACAAGACGGCGTCCACGCCTTGCAACTGTCGCCGGTAATGCTCTGTGATCAAGTTCTTGACGTATTTGCTCATGGGTTACACCAACGCGTTTTTTTCGATAGCCCTTGCACCAATTCGTCCCAACCTGCTTGGCCCTGTCCGAGACAGACCTACGTTCGACCTTAGATCGCAACCCTCACACCCGGCGACATGGTAGCCGAAACCGTGACATTCTTAATGAACTGCCCTTTCAGGCTTGCCGGCTTGAGGGACTGAACGTGCTCGATAAAGGCCCGAATATTCTCAACCAGCTTTTGCTCGTCGAAACTCAGTTTTCCCACCGGTGCATGAACATTTCCGCCGCTGTCATTCCGGAATTCAACTTTACCGGCCTTATATTCCCGCACGGCCTTGCCGACATCCGGCGTAACCGTTCCCGCGCGTGGCGAGGGCATCAAACCTCTGGGACCCAAAACCTTTCCCAACGGTCCCACCACACCCATCATGTCAGGCGCCGCAATACACACATCGAAATCAAGCCACCCCCCTTTAATCTTTTCAGCCAGCTCTGGTCCACCGACCTCGTCGGCGCCTGCGGCTTTAGCTTCGTCTGCGCGATCGCCCTTCGCGAACACAATGACCCGAACCGGCTTTCCCAGACCGTGCGGCAAAACGACCGACCCACGGACCATCTGATCTGCTTGCCGCGCGTCAATGCCGGTTCGAATTGCGACCTCGACCGTTTGATCAAACTTCGTGTTTCCGAAAGTCTTGAGGAGCTTCACCGCTTCGACCAGTGGAAGCGGCGTGTTCCCCGGAACTTTGCTAACGAGGCTCCTGTATCGCTTGGAACGTTTGGCCATAATGCGAACCCTTTTCAGAAGTTCTCCCGCACCACACGGTCATCAACCGCAATGTGCAAATGACCCCTGGTGACGTTTTCCCGTGTTTAGCGGTCTAATCAACACTTAACCAGACACCGACAACGGTTACGTTCTACGCCTTAATCGACCACATCTAGCCCCATGCTGCGGGCTGTCCCTTCGATGATCCGACAGGCATGCTCAATATCACGCGCATTCAAATCTGGCATTTTCGCCTTTGCAATCTCGACGACCTGACTTCTTGTTACCTTTCCCACTTTTTCCTTCGGCGGATTGCCTGCGCCCTTGGCGATTCCCGCTGCCTGCTTCAGGAGGTCCGCCGTATAGGGCGTATGAGTTTCCAGCTCAAATGATCGGTCGTTATAAACGCGAACAACCACCGGGATTCTCAGCCCCAAATGCTGCCGCGTTCGTTCGTTGAATTGCTGCACGAATTGCCCAAGGTTAATCCCGAATCGCCCAAGAGACGTCCCAACCGGCGGCGCCGGCGTGGCCTGTCCTCCGGGCACGCAAAATCGTACTGTTCCGACCAGTTGTTTTGCCATCGCGTCCTAACCTTTATTTCTCTTCAATGTCAAGTTCTCAGACTTCGTTGCACAGACCCGCCAATACGAGCTACAAACCTCTGCGGACTCTCGCTAATTCATTCTGCTGGCTCAACTTGCCAGTATTCCAGCTCGACAGGAGTGCTTCGCCCGAAGATGTTGATCATCACGGTGATCCGGCCATTGGCCTCGTCGATTGATGAAACCTCGCCCTGAAAGTTCGCGAAATGCCCTTCGTTAATCTTGACCCGATCCCCAACATGGCAGCCTATTTTCAATTTGGGAGCGTCCTCTGCCTTTTCTTCCGCCAGCTTCGTGAGAATCCGGTTAACCTCATGCGGAAGGAGCGGCGTCGGACGACCAATCGCCCCGGTGAAATCGCCGATTCCGGGCGTCTCACGCACCAAAAACCACGTGTCGTCATTTAACTCCATTTGAACCACGATATAGCCGGGATAAAGCTTGCGCCGAACAATACGCTTCTTCCCGCCTTTGACCTCCGTGACCCTCTCGACAGGGACAATAATCTCGCCGAAATATTGATCCATCCCCGCGACTTTGATCCGTCGCGTCAGTGCTTCACAGACGCTATCCTCGCGGTTCGTCTGAACCTTGACGATGTACCACCCCATTCGGCTGGTGTCAGCAGCCCCTTTGCTGGTATCCTGCTTCTGTTCCGAATCCTTCTTTTTGCGAGGACGCTTTTCTTTTTTGCCGGTTGTCTCTTTCCCAGCTTCCGCGCCTGATGCGAGACTCTCCCCGAAATCCTTCTCGGAGGGGACATTTTCGGTCTCTCCTGAGGAGCCGACCTGTGCCTCGCCGGGATCCCGATTATCGTCCTGGATAGGATCCTTTGTTTGTTCAAGTTCGTCTGGCATGGAAGCGATCTATTTGGTTCAAACAGCCGAAAAAATCAACTTTACACCTAACTCGATTTTTTTGCTAGCGGCTCCCGGGGCGTTGAAGTGTTCAAAATAGTGATCGCTCGCCACTCGGAATTGTTGCGGAGACTTGCCCTACCTCCGGAATGACCCCAGTGACCTACAAGATTCCTGTCCAGCGGAGGAAGGACGCCCACACGAAATCATAAACCGTCAAGCAAAAAGCAAGCGTGAACATAGTCACGAGGACGACGACACAGCTTCTGATCAACTCGGTACGACTCGGCCAAGTTACTTTTCTCATTTCGGCCTCGACGGCGATCAGGAAATCTGCAACTTCTGGGAAATTCATCAGCCGATATGCCACCCAGGTTGCGATCGCGAGAATAACCGCCGGTATTCCAATCTGCCAGGAGGTTTCAAACCCCCATGACCCGAGTGTTCCATGCAGCCGCCAAACACCAAACAGGGTGAAGGCGACAATTGCAGCGAAACTGGCTTGACGGACCACCCGTCCCTGATTCCGCTTATATAGACCTGCGCGTGACAATTCCGCGACAAGTCTTCCGAGAAAAACTGTGAACTTACTTCCCGCGGCCTGAGCCATCACGATCGCCGCCATCCAAAAGGCCTAACCGAAAAATGCGCCATATTGAGCGCCGTAAACACCACTCGAAAACAGGGGCGGAGAGACTCGAACTCCCAACCGCCGGTTTTGGAGACCGGTGCTCTACCAAATTGAGCTACACCCCTCTATGCGGCCCGAAATCGATCGGGCCGCGACCTAAACGTCAGGATACAGGACAGCCCGCCGCCTATCAAGGTCCCCGGCGGTTACTTGAGCTGCCACTTTAACTGGGTTTGCCAACCGAACTGTACCTGTTGCGGTAATTTCGCAAACTATTCGATGATTTTAGTCACGACGCCGGACCCAACCGTCCGCCCACCCTCGCGGATGGCGAACCGCAGATTCTCCTGCATAGCGACCGGGGAAATCAATTCAACCTGAATTTTGACGTTTTCGCCAGGCAGGACCATCTCAGCACCGCCGGTTAATTGGATTTCACCGGTCACGTCGGTCGTGCGGAAGTAGAATTGGGGTCGATAACCACTCATAATGGGGGTATGTCGGCCACCTTCCTCTTTCGAAAGGATATAGACCTCTGCTTCGAACTTGGTATGCGGCGTTATGCTGCCCGGCTTGGCAAGGACCTGACCGCGTTCGATCTCATCCTTTTTAATGCCGCGGAGGAGACATCCCACGTTATCACCGGCACGACCTTCGTCGAGGGTTTTGTTGAACATCTCGATACTCGTGCAAACGGTCTTGCGTGATTCGCGGGCAAACCCGACGATTTCCACTTCGTCACCCGGCTTAATCACGCCCTGCTCAATACGACCTGTGGCAACGGTACCGCGACCTTCGATGGAGAACACGTCCTCGACCGCCATGAGGAACGGCTTATCGATGGGCCGAACCGGCTCAGGAATATAGCTGTCGATGGCGTCCAGCAGTTCCTGGATGCACTTCGTCTTTTCGGGATTATCGGGGTTCTGATAGGCCGAAAGGGCATCGCCGCGGATGATCGGGACCTCGTCCCCCGGGAAGTCATACTTTTTGAGCAAATCGCGAAGTTCCATTTCAACCAGGTCGAGCAATTCGGGGTCATCGACCAGATCGATCTTGTTGAGGAACACCACGATGGCGGGGACGTTCACCTGTCGTGCCAGAAGGACGTGTTCCCGCGTTTGCGGCATCGGGCCGTCTGCCGCGGAGACAACAAGGATCGCACCATCCATCTGGGCCGCACCGGTAATCATGTTCTTGATGAAGTCAGCGTGACCGGGGCAGTCGATGTGGGCGTAATGCCGATTCTCTGTTTCATATTCGACGTGTGCCACGTGGATGGTCACCGTCTTTGTGGCGTCACGCACGGTCCCACCTTTGGCGATGTCCGCGTAAGTCTTAAACTTAGCGAACCCCTTTTTCGACTGGACCGCAAGGATCGCTCCGGTCAGTGTTGTCTTCCCGTGGTCGATGTGACCAATCGTTCCCACATTCACGTGCGGCTTCGTTCGAACAAATACGTCCTTAGCCATTCTTGCTAAATCTCCGTTCTTTGGTTCTAACAGGAACTAACCAAATGTTACTTACGACCTGACACGATATACCGGCCGGCACAACGACAATAAGCTGCTGATGGGACTTGAACCCATGACCTCGTCCTTACCAAGGACGCGCTCTACCGGCTGAGCTACAGCAGCCAAGGCCGGGCATTTTTCGAAACCGCGGCGAAACGTCCCATTTTCAAGTCAGTCGTGTTGCTTCCACAAGCGGGTGAGGGGAGTCGAACCCCCGTCAATAGCTTGGAAGGCTACTGCTCTACCGTTGAGCTACACCCGCCTCCAACACATCTCTACCTAAATGGGGGGTGCAGGATTCGAACCTGCGAAGGCAGAGCCATCAGATTTACAGTCTGACCCCTTTGACCACTCGGGAAACCCCCCAACAAAACAAAAAAACTCCAATGCAAGGAAAAACCAAATTGTACTGCGACATATGCCCCGCGCGAAGAGCTAACGGTGGGACTCGAACCCACAACCTGCTGATTACAAGTCAGCCGCTCTGCCAGTTGAGCTACGCTAGCATTTTAAACCGATGTTTGTTTTAATATACCCGTCTGGCAAAACTCTGCAAGCCGACCCGGACACATCCCGTCGATACGTATCATTATATGGAATTGCCATTCAAGCCCCAACACGGCTTTCGATTCCTGCTCATTTTTTGGCGAACCGCATCTGAAGTTCGCCCGTGGGAAGGGATAAGATTGTCGATTTTGGCTACATTAACATCGTACGTAAGTGATTTTCGTGTGAGATACTGCGGTAGTTTCATGAAACTCCTGGCCATTGAAACCACAGCGCCTGTCGGATCACTCGCTTTTCTTCGCGATGGCGAGCTTGTCCGCGATTGGCCACTCCCCACAGAAAAACGTTCGGCGGCAACTTTGGCTGCCGAATTGCAACGGGCTTTGCGGGCAATCGCCTGGGCACCGAAAGGCATTCAGTTGGTTGCCGTCTCGATAGGTCCCGGATCGTTCACCGGAGTTCGCATTGGACTAGTCACTGCCAAAGTATTCGCTTATGCGGTGGGCGCTCGACTCCTTGGCGTCAACTCTTTAGATGCGGTCGTTGAAAATATTCCGGACTCTTACTCACCACTTATCGCCATTGCGGACGCACAACGCGGTGAGATTACGGCAAAGGTTTTTGAATGGGATTCGGCTATCGGCTGGCAGACAAGGGAACAGGTCGCACTCGTCCGGCCGGAGGACCTGGTAAACATGCTGCCTTCGGAAGAGACCTTCTGGTTCACCGGTCCAGGTTTATACAAATACCGGGAAATACTTGGAAACCAATCGCGGGTTGTTCCCGAAGCTTTTTGGAACCCGACGGCTGTCGGAGTTGCCAAGGTCGCCTGGAAGCGGTTTCTCGACGGACAGAGCGACGATCTTTGGACGCTCAAGCCAATCTATTATCGTCCCAGTTACGCCGAGGAAAAACGACTCTCGCGTTAGGGCCATCCCTACGTCGAGACTGTTTTTTTGAAAACGACTAGGTGATGGAGGATCCTGTGTGTGGCTTATTGATCTTCGCAAATTATGGAGACACCAGAATGTCCGGTTTTTACCCCCGTCTGTGTCTCTTGGTTGTGCGAAGGTGAATAGATGTGCAGGTAATGGAGCGCGAGTCGAGCAATTCGGAGGGGCACGCCTGTCGTGCCCGCCGAAGCGCAATGGGCAATCCAATGTCGTGCGTCGGACGCGACAAGCGCGTCCCTCCGAGGGTTAAAATGCGACAAGGTCAGGATGCGTACCCACAAATAAATGGCATCCGCTGGCGAGAGCGCGATTCCAAGAACCTGCTATTCTGTGAGTGTCGCAAAGACCTTGGACGCCGCATCGATCGTCTTTGCAATTTCCTGATCGCCGTGGGCAATCGACACGAACCATGCCTCGAATTGGCTGCACGGTAGATAAATCCCTTGTTCGATCATGCCCCAAAAGAATCGCGCAAAACGTTTGGTGTTGCACCGTGAGGCCGTGTCCCAATCGACCACTTCCTCAGAAGTGAAAAACAGTGTGAGCATGGAACCGCATCGTTGCACGCGGGCCGGGATCCCTGTTTTCGCAATAATCTCGGTCAGACCTTGTTCCAGCCGATTGGACTGCAACTCCAGAAGAGGATAGGGGTTCTCGCGATGTAAATAGGTTAACGTGGCGATGCCGGCTGCCATGGCCAGGGGATTACCGCTCAACGTTCCCGCCTGAAACACCTTTCCCGATGGCAGGACGTGATCCATAATCGCGGCTTTGCCGCCATAGGCCCCGACGGGTAGTCCGCCGCCGACAATCTTACCCAGCGTCGTCAAATCGGGAGTAATTCCATAAAGACTCTGAGCCCCCCCCAGGGCTACGCGAAAGCCTGTCATAACCTCATCAAAAATCAAGATTGCCCCGTATTTCTGGGTGACTTCTCGCAATGCAAGGAGGAATTCGTGCCGGGCAGGAACGCAACCCATATTTCCCGCGACAGGTTCAACAATGACGGCAGCGATTTCCCTCCCCATCTCGGCAAAGAGTCGCTTGATCCCCTCGGAGTCGTTATACCGTAACACCAAAGTATCCTGGGCGGTTCCTTCGGTAACGCCTGGCGAATTGGGAACCCCCAGGGTAGCGGCAGAACTCCCAGCAGCAACCAGCAGACTATCGACGTGGCCGTGATAATTTCCGGCGAATTTAACGATTTTCCGCCGGCCAGTTACTCCCCTCGCCAGGCGAATGGCACTCATCGTAGCTTCCGTGCCAGAATTGACAAAACGTACCTTTTCGATGGATGGCACGATCTCGCAGACAAGCTCGGCCAATTCTGTCTCGGCCTGGGTGGGCGCCCCGAAACTTGTCCCGCGACGCATGGCCGATTCGATACTCGCCAATACTTCGGGATGAGCATGGCCAAGAATCATAGGTCCCCAGGAGCCGACGTAGTCCACGTATCGGCAACCATCAAGATCCCAGATCCAAGCACCTTGAGCACGATCAATGAAGAGCGGGTGGCCGCCAACCGCACCATAAGCACGAGCCGGGCTATTCACTCCGCCCGGGATGACCGCTTTGGCAAGCTCAAAGGCTTTTTCACTGAGAGGCCAACGCATTGCTGACTCCTATTTCACCTGTAACAAATGTTGCCGTAAGCCTTTTTACAGATCATAGAACGAAAAAACGATCATGTGCAACAGTTCCGGGCGGCGACGGTGCCTTTGCAACGATCTTTTACCATATCCCGTTGATGCCTGGACCTCGATGACTCATCATGACATTATGATTTGCTTACTACGGACAAATAATTGGTTTGAGTTTCTCCATAGCCAGAAATCCATTGTGGCAACGGGGTCAAAGAAAAAACGGAAAAAACAGTGACCGATTTAACCCGGGACGAAATTGCCGCGCGATACTTCGACCAGTTGGTGCATCAACCTTACCCAATGCAGGAGGAGGCCTTACTGGCGTGGTTTTCTTGCCGCCAAGGTGTTCTTGTGTGTGCCCCCACAGGAACGGGGAAAACCTTGATTGCAGAGGCCGCCCTGTTTGAAGCTCTCCACACGAACACGGTTGCATACTACACGACTCCACTGATCGCCCTCACGGAACAGAAATACCGCGAAATGCAGGAAGCCGCCGTTCGCTGGGGATTCTCGTCGCGGGATGTTGGACTCGTTACCGGCAATCGGCGAGAAAACCCGGACGCACAGATTCTGGTGGTCGTCGCCGAAATCCTGTTTAACCGGTTGCTTCATCCCGAGATATGGGATTTCGATTGCGTCAGCGCAGTTGTCATGGATGAGTTTCATAGCTTCAATGACCCGGAGCGGGGAATTGTCTGGGAATTCACTCTGGGGTTACTCCCGGCACATATTCGTATTCTTCTTCTCTCGGCCACAGTGGGAAATGCTGCGGAATTCCTGTACTGGCTGCGGACCGCACACGGGCGGGACCTGGAACTTGTCGTGGCAAATGAGCGAAAAGTCCCGCTTGTGTTCCAATGGGTTGCAGATCATCTCCTCACCGAACAGATTGAAGACATGACCGAGGGGGATGAATCGACGCGGAAGACACCGGCTTTAGTCTTTTGCTTCAACCGCGAAGAATGTTGGGCTATCGCCGAACAGCTCAAAGGCCGGGACATGGTCACCCGGGATCAGCAAACAGCCATTCAAGAGATTCTTAAGGATGTCGATCTATCGCAGGGGGCCGGTCCAAAGCTAAAACAACTCTTGATGCGAGGCGTTGGCGTCCACCATGCCGGTGTGCTTCCAAAATACCGGAGGCTTGTCGAGGATCTCTTCCAGAAAAAACTTCTGTCAGTCGTCGTGTGTACGGAGACATTGTCCGCTGGTATCAATTTACCGGCGCGGTCCGTGGTTTTGCCCTCGCTGGTCAAAGGCCCTCGCGAAAAACGACGACTGATTGATCCCAGTTCTGCGCACCAGATGTTTGGGCGGGCGGGGCGCCCTCAATTCGATACCCAAGGGTACGTCTTCGTTCTTGCCCACGAAGACGACGTCAAATTGAATCGCTGGAAAGAGAAGTATGACCTTATCCCCGAGGATACGAAAGACCCACAGCTTCTCCGCATGAAAAAGGACCTCAAGCGGAAAATGCCGCAGCGTCGTCCTGACGAAGTGTACTGGACGGAAGCCCAGTTCTGGAAACTCAAGAATTCTCCGCCGACAAGGTTAGTCAGTCGGGGACATGTCCCCTGGCGACTGCTGGCCTATATGCTTCAGGCTTCGCCGGAAGTCGAACCCATTCGTCGCCTCGTGAGCAAGCGACTCATGGAATCCGGCCGGGTCGAAGCAGAATTACGATACCTCGATCGTATGCTTCTGACGTTATGGCGCGCAGGTTTTGTTGAGCTGGAACCTTCCCCACCACCAACCGCGATCTCGGCGAGTGCGAAGAAATCCTCGTTTGACCACCGTCAAAGCTCGTGGGAATTCCCAGCAAAATCATCTGAAAAGGAGGATGGTTCATCCCAAGATCACGGGGACGAACCCAATGTCCCAGAATATCGGCCAGTACGCGCCGTGCCAACGGAGCATATTTGGAAGATTTCGGCCTTTCGCAGTGTCAATCCACTTTATGGCGTGTTTCTGATTAACCAACTGGGCGTGGCCGATACTCATGAGCTGCTGCAGGCGATGGAAAGTGTCCTGGAATTGCCGCGATCACTGATGAATTATGTCCGCGTCCC
>Ga0068707_1000742_pt1 | contig 21888 bp, 17 predicted proteins | sample YNPNPMetaG_FD_66600 | JGI IMG/M metagenome (GOLD analysis project Ga0068707, IMG submission 66600) | Anoxygenic and chlorotrophic microbial mat microbial communities from Yellowstone National Park, USA - YNP NP MetaG | ecosystem: Environmental > Aquatic > Thermal springs > Hot (42-90C) >...
ATTCGCGATGTTCACCCCGAACGCGGCGCCGCAGGCTGCCGGGCTGGATAGCGTCCACTCGTCGTGGTTTACGATGACGATGCCTGCCTGCACGGGCGCAACAAACAGGCAGGCCCATGCGGCGGAAAGAACGAGGGCGAGTCTGGTTTTCAAGATTCCTCCTCCTGTGAAACCGTCGCAGGCAGTGCAGTACTTTCTCGGGGCTCCGACAAGAAATTTCTCTCTTCCGCCGCGGTCGATGCCGGTGCTGGCGCCTGCTATACTTCGCCCGTGTTCCGGCACGTGCTCGTCGCCGACTGGAGCGCCCGCTCGCGCCCTGCCCCCGCGCGCCCCGCGCGGGACGCCATCTGGTGGTTTGCCACATGGCTCGGCGAGCCGCGCTACTGCCGCACGCAAGCGCAGGGGGAAACGGAGATCCTTGCCGCGCTTGCCGGGGCGCCTGGCCCGGTGCTGGCCGGCTTTGATTTCTGCTTTGCGCTGCCTGCCTGGGCGATGCACCGGCTGGGCGGCTGGCGCCGTCTCTGGAAACTTCTGGCGGATCCGGCCATGGGCGTCCCGGCGTCCGCGGCGCTCCGTCTGAACCGCATGCTAGGCGGTGGCCGCGGCGGGCCGTTCTGGGGCTGCCGCGAAATTCCGCGCAAGCCGCGGCCGTACTGCTGGACCGAATTCCGCGAGTGCGAGTTGCAGCTCAAGCGGCGCGGCTTGCACCCGAAGCCCGTGTTTCAGCTGGCCGGCGCAGGAGCGGTGGGCGCTCAAAGCCTGGCGGGCATCGGCGTTCTCGAGCGGTTGCGGCGCCGGCTCGGGGCGCGGGTCTGGCCGTTCGAGCCGTCTGGCGCGGCAAGCGTCGTGTTCGCCGAAGTCTGGCCCGGGCTGCTCGGCCGCCCGCCGTCCACTGAACCCATCCCCGACCGCTGGCAAGTGCGCGCGCTGGCTGAGGCGTTGCCAGGCCTCGCTTTGCCGGATCCGCCGCCGGCAGCACGGCTCGAAGGCTGGATTGCCGGGCCGCTTCCGGACCCGCCGCGGCCGCAATCCGTTACACTAAACGGTAAGTCATGAAGGCGCTCGTATACGTCACTTTGAAAAAAACCGTGCTGGACCCGCAGGGCGCCACGATCGCACGCGCGCTGCAAAGCATGGGCCACCCGGAGATCACCTCCGTGCGGCAGGGAAAGTACTTTGAAATCGAACTGGAGGGCGCCGACCGGCAGCAGGCCCTGGCGACGCTGAACCGCATCGCCGAGGAGGTGCTGTCGAATCCCGTGATCGAGGAGTTCCGCGTCGAGCTGCCCGAGTCCTGAGCAGCCGCAGGCCGCGCGCCATGCCGCCGCGCGGGGAGGCTGCCCGCAAGGAAGGAGTCCATATGTGCGGCATTGTCGGCTACATCGGGCAGCGGAAGCCGCTGCCGATTCTGATGGAAGGACTGCGCCGGCTGGAATACCGGGGCTACGACTCGGCCGGCGTCGCTCTCATCGGCCACGACGGCCGGCTGGAGATCCGGCGCGCCTCGGGCAAGCTGCGCAACCTGGATGAGGCGCTGCGCCGGTGTCCCGCCGACGGCTGGTACGGCATCGGCCACACGCGCTGGGCGACGCACGGCCGCCCGACGGAGGAAAACGCCCACCCCCACCGCGACAGCCGCGGCAATATCGTGGTGGTTCACAATGGAATTATCGAGAATTATCTCGAATTAAAGGCCGAACTGGAAAATCTCGGCCACCGGTTCGAGACGGAAACCGACACGGAAATCATCCCTCACCTGATCGGGGAGTGTTTTGCCGGGAACCTCGAAGAGGCCGTGCGCCGGGCGGTGGAGAGGCTCAAAGGGATTTATGCCATCGCGGTCATAAGCCGCCTCGACCCGGGCAAGATCGTGGCGGCGCGCCAGGGGCCGCCGGTGGTGGTCGGCGTGGGCGAAGGCGAGTATTTCGTCGCCAGCGACATTCCGGCCATTCTGCCGTATACCCGGGACGTCTTTTTCCTCCAGGATGGCGAGATGGCCGTGCTCACGCCCGAGGGAGTGCGGCTGACCGGCTTCGACGGCAAGCCCGTGCAGCGAGCGCTGTCCCGCATCCACTGGGATCCGGTGCTCGCCGAAAAAGGCGGCTACCGGCACTTCATGCTCAAGGAAATTCACGAGCAGCCGCGCGCCGTGCGGGACACGATTCTTAACCGCGTGGGCCAGGAAAGCGGACGGATTTTCCTCGATGAAATGCAGATTTCCCCGGAACAGTTTTCGTCCTTCCGGGAGGTGAAGATCGTCGCCTGCGGGACCTCCTGGCACGCCGCGCTGGTCGGCAAGTTCATGATCGAAAGGCTTGCGCGGCTGCCCGTGGAAGTCGACTACGGCAGCGAGTTCCGCTACCGCGACCCGCTGGTCGGGCCGGAGACGCTCACCATTCTCATCTCGCAGTCCGGCGAGACGGCCGACACGCTGGCGGCGCAACGGGAGGCGAAACGGAAGGGCTCGCCGACGCTGGCCATTTGCAACGTGATGGGCGCGATGATGGCCCGCGAGGCCGCCGGCGTGCTGATGACGCATGCGGGGCCGGAGATCGGCGTGGCTTCCACCAAGGCATTCACCGCCCAGCTGGCGGCGCTTTTCCTGCTGGCGATGTATCTCGGGCAGGTGCGTGGCGAGCTGGATGCGGAATCCTCCCGCGAGCTGGCCCGCCAGCTGCTGGCCGTGCCTGCGAAGATGGAGCAGCTGCTGTCGCGCACGGAGCCTTACGAGGAGCTGGTGAAGCACCTCTTTCGCGCGTCCAATTTCCTCTACCTGGGCCGCGGCATCCACTATCCGATCGCGCTGGAGGGCGCGCTGAAGCTGAAAGAGATCTCCTATATCCACGCGGAAGGCTACCCGGCCGGGGAGATGAAACACGGGCCGAATGCGCTGATCGACGAAACGCTGCCGGTGGTGGTGATCGCCACGGCGGACCCGGGCGACCCGGCCAGCGTGCAGCGATTCGAGAAAACGCTCTCCAACATGGAGGAAGTCAAGGCTCGCGGCGGCCGCGTGCTTTGCCTGGCGACCGAAGGCATGGCCGCCGCCGCGCAACGCAGCGACGATGTGCTGTGGGTCCCGCCCGCGCCGGAATTGTTGCTTCCGCTGCTCGAAGTGATTCCCTTGCAGCTCCTTGCCTATCACATCGCCGTGCGGCGCGGCTGCGACGTGGACCAGCCGCGCAACCTCGCCAAAAGCGTTACCGTGGAATAGGCATGCGGCAGGAACACGGCGAATTCCGCATCGCAAGCCGCGGCCCCGGCCTGTACGAGTTCACCGGGGAGGTCGAGGCGTGGGTGCGCCAGACCGGCATCCGCGACGGGCTTGCCACGCTGTTCTGCCGCCACACGTCGGCCTCGCTGCTCATCCAGGAGAACGCCGACCCCGACGTGCGCACGGACCTGTTGCGATACTTCGCCCGCATCGCCCCTGAAGACCCGCGCGCCTATGTTCACACCATCGAAGGCGACGACGACATGCCGGCGCACTTGCGCGCGGCGCTGACGCAGGTCCACCTCTCCATCCCGGTGCGGGACGGACGGCTTGTGCTGGGCGCCTGGCAGGGCATCTATCTGTTTGAGCACCGCCGCGGCAGCCATGTGCGGCATGTGGCCGCGCACCTGGCCGGGGAATGAGGCGGCCGGTTTGCGATAGGATACCCGCAAAGGAGAAATCCATGGAACTCACCCGCAGGCAGTTCTTCGCGTGGGCGGCCGCAGCGGCTGCGGCCACGGAAATCGACGCGGCCACGGGCATGCCGATGCGCCCCCTGGGAAGCACCGGCGAGAAGGTGTCCCTGCTTGCGTTCGGCGCAGGCAGCCGCTGGCTGATGTACAAGTCCGAGGACAAGGCGCTTGAGGCCCTCGACCGCGCCCTTCAGGCGGGCGTCAACTACGTCGACTCCGCCGCCAGCTACGGCGACGGGCAGAGCGAGCGGTGGATCGGCCAGTATCTGAAATCCCGCAAGAAGAACTTCTTCCTCGTCACCAAGCTCGGCGGCGACCGTACCTATTCCGGCACCATGAAGCTGCTCGAGCGCTCGCTCAGGAACCTCGGCGTGTCCCGGGTGGACCTGTTGCACATCCACTCGCTGGGCAGCCAGGAGGACCTCTCCCGGATCGAGGCGCCGGAAGGGCAGCTCAAGGCGATGCTGCGCGCGAAGGAAGAAAAGATGGCGCGGTTCATCGGCGTCACCTGCCACACCGACCCGGCGGTGCTGAAGACGGCGCTGGAACGGCACCCGTTCGATTCCGTGCAGATGGCGCTGAACATCGCCCAGATCGGCAACGCGCGGCCCTCGGACCGCCCCGGCGAGGGCATGACCGGCGCCTCGGGCTTTGAAGCCATCGCCATGCCCGTGGCCCTGAAGAAGAAAATCGGCCTCACCGCCATGAAGGTCTTCGCCCAGGAAAAGCTGCTCGGCAAGGCGCCGCCGGAAATCCTGCTTCGCTACGCAATGACGCTGCCGGTCTCGGCCTGTGTCGTCGGCATGCCGCAGCTCGAGCATCTCGACTTCAACCTGCGCGTGGCGAAAAACTTCAAGCCCCTCTCGGAAGAGGAAATGAGAAGCCTGCCGCGCACCGTCTCCAGCGCGTTGCGCGCGGCCATCGACCGCTTTTTCGCCAATCACGTGGACGCCTGAGCGGCGGCGTTTCCGCTGTGCAAGCGGGGCGGAGCCGCAATTGTCTGCGAATTTGTGTGCCGTTTTTCAGAGGAGAAGACAGAAAATATCACCGGACGGGCCGCGCGGCCCGCACGAATTTCACGTTTCAGGAAACCTTATGCAACAGAGTCACCCCGGGCGCCGCAACCCGGAGCAGCTGGAAAAATACCTGCGCGACGCCCGCGACTACTGGTTTCATGTCTACAAGCCGCATGAAGGCGACGTGATCGTCGACATCGGCGCCGGCCGCGGCGAGGACGTATATGCGTTTTCCCTGGCCGTGGGGCCGAAGGGCAGGGTATGGGCCATCGAGGCCCACCCGGAGAACTTCCGGCACCTGACCGAGTTTTGCGACGCGTACGGGCTGGCCAATGTCACCTGTCTGAACCTGGCCTGCACCGACCGGCCTGGACAAATGCAGGTGGAAACCCTGCCGGTGTGGGAATCAAATTACGTCCGCGAGGGCGCGCCCTCGCCGACCTCGTACCCGGTGGAGGCGATTCCCTTCGACGCCATCTGCCGGCGCTACGACATCCGGCGCATCGACTTCCTGAAGATGAACATCGAGGGGGCGGAGCGCACCGCCCTGCCGGGCTGCCGCGAGGCGCTGCGCCGCACCCGCCACTGCTGCATCGCCGCCCATGATTTCCGCGCCGACCGCGGCGAGGGCGAGCATTTCCGCACCCGCGCCTTCGTCTGCGACTTTCTTTCCGACCTGGGCTTTGCGCTGGTGACGCGCGACGACGATCCCCGCTACTACGTCCCCTACCACATCCACGGCTACCGCCCCGGGGAGCGCTGAGCGCGGAATCCGCGGCAAAGAAGCGCCGCCTTGTCTTCAGAGGCGCTGCTCGCGGAAGCGCCGGATTTCGGCGCGGCATTGGCTGAGCACCTCCCCGAGGGGATGCTCGCCCCAGTAGACGTGCTGGTAGCCTACGGCCACGCTGTGCAGGTACATGACGGCGAGCCGCGCGCGCTCGCCCTCGCGGCGGAAGACCCAGCGGTATTCGCCGCTGGAAACCAGCCAGACGCATTCGCCGGCGCCGGATGTCTCCAGATCATCGAGAGCCGCCCACAGGTCGTTCAGCGCGGCTTCGGGTTCCGCGGCGTAGACGGAATGCTCTTCCTGCTCGTCGCCGATGCGGCATTCCAGGCGCCCGAAGTCGTCTTTGCCGAGAGAGAAGCGCATACGGCCATCTTAGCGAGTTCCGTATGCGCTTCTCCGGTTATGGCCGCCCCTTACGGGTTCGGCCCGTTGTGGCAGCTCCAGCAGCCGATTTGCGTGCCTTTGGCAAAGGCGTACATCCGTTGCTCATGCTGGAAGCTGCGGTCGGCGAGCGCGGCCGACAGGACGGTGCCCCGCAGGTCGCCCCCGTGACAGTCGCGGCAGGCGCCCGAGCCCTGCTTCTCCACGAGGTCGCCGTGTTTGTCCAACCATGCGGCTGTGGCCGGGTGCATCCCGTGCGGGCCCTTCAGAGAGTTGCTGACGTTCCTGCCGTGGCAGGCGGCGCATTCAGCCAGCGTGCCTGCATGTCCCTGGAAACGGATCGCCATCAGGTTGTCGTTTTCGTGGGAGGAAGGATATTCGGCATGCGTCGAGCCGTGACAGGCTTCGCAGGCCAGTTTCCCGTGGCCGATCGACAGCCTGTAGAGCGTCCCCTCGTTCACGGCGAACCTCGGGTCGGCCGCCTTCCGCCAGCTGCCGTCGGAGGCGAACGCGTCGGTGTAACGGATCTGGCCGGCGTTGCGGACCGCCGTTCCTGTATGGCAGGCTTCGCACGACGGTTCATCCAGCCAGCCTCTCCGGTTCGCCGCGCCCACCTGCATCATCGAGCCGTGACAGTTCTGGCACTCGATGCCGGCGTTGCCCATCGCCCCGCGCAGACATTGGGTCTCGGAGCCCGGATGGCAGCGATAGCAGGCGGTGCGCGCGGCTTCCTGGCCGGTTTCGACGGCCTCGGCGTGCCGTGCGTGGATGACCTGCGTCAGCGGCTTGGCCGTGCCCGTTGTTCCGAGCGCATTGGACGGGTGGCAACCGGCGCAAAGCACAGGCTGGCTGGAAATCAGGCGCGTCCCGTGCCGGTCGTCGTGCAACTGAAGGATGTTCAGCTTGTAGTCGCGGTCCGGCGAGGGGTCGTTGGCCAGTCTGGAAGGCATGGCCCGGCTGTCAATACTGGCCGAGGAGTGGCAACCCGAGCACGCCATTTCGTCGGAGACCGGCAACACGATGTCCGCCGTCGCCAGCACCTTGCCGTATGAGTCCCTGGCCGAGATGCGCATCATCGGGTAATAATGCTTCATCCCGGCCGAGGGCGGGTTGTCCGGATAGGGGAGGATCGGAATCCCTTCCGCCACCCATTCCCGCCGTTCGCTGTGGAACTGCATGGGTTGCGGGATGTTTGCCGGACCAGGCATGGCCTGGCCCGCCAGACCCGTGTCCTCGGCCAGCTGGAGGCCGAACAACGGCTTGACATACTGCCAGAAGTTCGTCTTGCCGGCGGAAGTCCGGTTGATCAGGCCCGCGGGGTCGGCGACGGCCTCATAGGTCAGCTGGAGAGCCGAGGCGCTCTTGACCAGCCTGCCCGTGGGGTCGATGACCTGCGCGTGGATGTTGTTGTACGGGGGGAGGATGGAAAACACGGAATAGTCATTGCCGTCCACGCAATGCATCCCGAGGTCGTTCCACCCGATGACTTTGTAGCCAGCGGTTGAGGGACCGCCTGCGATGGTGACCGAAAACACCGCAAGAAGCACCCCGCCCGCGGCCAGCGCCGCAAAGGGGAGTCTCTTCATGCTTGTTCTCCTTGTTCCCAACTCAGCCCGAATCGGGCGTTGTCGTGGGATGCAGGCCACGCACCTGCGGTGACGGAGTGCTGCGGACAAAATGCACTTACTTCATCATCGGGTAACGACCCGAGCCCGGCGGGCGCTGCGGGGGCCTGCCCGGAGGCGCCGACCGCGGACGGGATGGGCGCAGCGAGCATGGCGCAAACAGGCTGGCCCTTTTCGGCGCTGCCTTGCCCATGGACCTGGCCAGCCCGGGGTGGATGCCCCCGTTGTGCCCGGCATCTGCCGAAGTTGCCAGGCTGCCCACTCTGCCCGAGGAGTTCCGGCTGGCAAGCCCGCGCTCAGCCCCCCGCCAGGCACTGGCGGACCGTGTCGAGGAGTTCGCCGGCGTGGATGGGCTTGGTGAGAAAGGCGGCCATGCCGTGGTGGCGGCACAGCTGGCGGAGCTGGGTGGACACTTCCGCCGTCAGCGCCAGCACTGGCGTGTGCTCGTAGCCTGGAATTCGCCTCAGCCGTTCGAGCGTTTCCAGGCCGTCCATGCCGGGCATGAACAGATCCATCAGCACCAGCCGGTAGCGGCGCGTGGCGGCAGCCGCCAGCGCCGAGGGCCCGTCGGCGCAGCAGTCGACGCGATAGTCGCCCTTGGCCAGCACCGCCCTTAACACTCGCTGGCTGACGGGGTTGTCATCCACGACCAGGATCAGGTTGTCGCCATCGGCTGCGGCCGCGCCCTGGCTTTCCTGCATCTGGATGCCCGGCAGGCGGACGGGCACGCGCGCTGTGAGGCGGACAGCGGCCGACGCCTGTTCGAGAACCAGATCCCCCTGCATGAGTTGAGCGACCCGTTTGGCCAGCGCAAGGTCGAGCGCCACGCTGTGAAAATGCCCCACGGAGCCGGATTGCGGGGTTTCAAATTCTTCCATCAGCGTCCGCAGCGCATCCACGGTGAGGCCGTTGGCGCATTCCAGGGTCAGCGCCAGCCTCAGGCGGCGACCGCCGCCTGCATCTTCAATCCGCGTGCCCACGAAGATGCCGCCGGAGGAAACCGTCCGCAGCGCATAGCGCAGCAGCAGCTGCAACAGTTGCGCCATGCGCCGCGCGTCGGCATGCACAATCCGGGGCAGGATCGGATCCACGATCCATTGCAGTTCCAGCTGCCGTTGCTCGGCCGTGGCGATGAACTCCGCCATGACGGTTTGCAGCGTGTCCTGCAAGTCGAACTCCGCCTCGTCAAGCTGGACGCAGCCGTTGACGAGCGAAGTGTATTCCAGCGTGTCATTGAGAAGGTTCAGCAGTCCGTTGGCCGATTCGCGCGCCATCATCGCGTATTCCCGCTGCTCGTCATTCAGCCCGGTTTCCAGCAGCAGGTCGATGGCGCCCAGCACGCCGCTCAGCGGGGTGCGGATTTCGTGATGCAGGCTGGCCAGCAGCTGGAGCTTCTGCCCGCCCGTGTCTGATGCGGACCGGGTGTCCTTCGGCGCGCCTGTTGCGGAGGAGAGGGCCGGCTCGTCAAGGGGCGTCATGCAGGGGCGGTGCTCCGTTTTCCACATCGGCAAAAAGCGGGCCGGACTTTACAGCACCCCGCACGCCCTGCCGGATCAGTCCTCGCTGCGGAAGAACCCGCCGAGAGATTCCAGCGGCGATCGTTCGTCCCCGCCCGCCTGGCCGGGGGCCAGTTCGCGGCGCAATTTCTCAAGCGTCATGCTCTGGAGGATCACCCGGCCGGGGCCCCGCAGCGTGGCCAGGAACAGACCTTCGCCGCCGAAGATGGCCGTCTTGATCCCGCCGGCGAACTGCACATCGTAATCGACCCCTTCGTCGAAGGCCACGATGCAGCCCGTGTCCACCTGGAGCACCTCGCCCGGGCCGAGCTCGAACTCGATGAAATCCCCGCCTGCATGAATGAAAGCCATGCCCGGCCCGGTAATCTTTTCGAGAATGAAGCCCTCGCCCCCGAACAGCCCCGCGCCAAGCTTTTTGACGAAGGCTATGTCGATCCGCGTGCTCGCCTGCGCGCAGACGAAGCTGTCGCGCTGGGCCAGAATGGACTGCCCGGCCTTCAGATCGAAAGCCTGGATGCGGCCGGGATAGGCGCCGGCGAAGCCCACCTCGCCCGGCGCGGTGGCGCGGAACCAGGTCCAGAACAGCGACTCCCCCATCAGCTTCCGCTTTACCGCGCCCCACAGCTTCTCCCCGATGGACTGGCCCGACATCCGGCTCTCCCACTGCACGGACGCGGTCTTGTAGATCATCTTGCCCGCCTCGGCGTAGACCTCCTGTCCCGGGCGCAGCCGGATGCGGACGACTTGCAGGTTGTCGCCCTGAATCGTGTAATCGAGCGGCTCGGCGACCGGGTAAGCGTAGTTCTGCACCGCCGGCGCGGCGGCGCCGAGGGGCGCGCCGCAGCGCGCGCAGAAACGCGCCGTGTCCGGCGCTTCCGACCCGCAACTGGTGCAATACGGCATGAGAGAAACTCCTGTGCGCGCGAAACTGTAATCTGGGGACTGCGGGTGCGGAACTGGCTTCCGGCCCCGCGCGTCCACCATGTCAACGCCCATGATACGAAGATCGTGGCTCGCAAGTTCCCTCGCCCTCTTGCTGGTTGCGCCCGGCCCCGCCCCGGCGCGGACCGTCCCCGTGGTCTGCGGAACGGAGCGCGGCTCGCGGCTGCTCGAGCCGGCCGTGCACGAGGCGCATGCGCGCCTGTTGCGCAGGATGAAAGCGCCTCAGCGCGCGGCGCAGCCGGTCCCGCTGGCCCGCGACTTCGGCGACATCGCCGTGATGGACGCCGCCGGCGGCGTGGTGATGGAGCCGAATCCGTTCAACCTGACCGGCCGCAGCATAGTGTTTGAGCCCGCCGGCGGGGCCGCCGCCCGATACCGCGTCCGGACGGGGCCGCAGTCGTTCGATGACGCCGCGGCCGCCCGCGGGCAGGCGCTCGCGGAGCTGGATGATGACGACTACCGCGCCGTCGACCTGCCGTTCGCATTTCCGTTCTTCGGGCAGGAGCACCGCCGCATGCTCGTCCACTCGGACGGCAATGTGACCTTCGGCCAGGCGGACGCCGAGTCGACGGCCAGAAGCCTGGGACGGCTGGTGGCCGGGCCGCCGCGCATCGGACCGCTGTTTGCCGACCTGGACCCCTCCCGGACCGGCACGGTGTCGGTTCAACTCGAGGTGTCGCGCGCCGTGGTCACCTGGCGCGAGGTGCCCGAATACCGCGACTTCGGCACCGGGCCGCGCCTGACGTTCCAGCTGGTGATGCATGCCTCGGGGCGGATCGAGTTTCACTTCCTGGACGGCGCGCCGTCGGCTGCTGTCGTGGGCATTGCGCCCGGCTATCTCCAGGGGTCGGCGGACATCGTCGATTACGACGATCCGCCCGCAGGCGAGCTGGCCGCTGCCGTCGCCGAGCGCTTCGGCAGCGAGCGCGCGCTCGACATTGTCCGCGTCGCGCAACGCTTCTACGAGACCCACGAGGACGCCTACGATTATCTCGTCATCTTCAATTCGCTCGGCATTCCGGCCTCCTCGGGCGCGGTGGCTTACGAAGTCACCGTGCGCTCCAACGTCACCGGCATCGGCGACGCGCCAGTCGACCAGGGCTATATGTACGGCTCGGCCTACCGGCTCCAGGCGGTGATGAACATGGGCCCGTTGAGCCAGTACCCGCGGGACCCCAACCAGCGCGTGGGCGCGCGAGGCGCCATCACCGGCGACACGACGCTTTCCATTCTCGGGCACGAGGCCGGCCATCTGTTTCTCGCGCTGGCCAGCGTGCGCGACCCGGCGCGCCCGGACGACCGGCCGATGCTCGGCTCGCAACTGGCCCACTGGAGCTTCAACTTCAACTCGGACGCCTCGCTGCTGGAAGGCAACCGCATCGCCGACAACGGAGACGGCACGTTCCTCACCACCGGGACGGTGGAAGGCTTCTCCGCGCTGGACCAATACCTGATGGGCCTGCGCGACCCGGCCGAGGTTGCGCCGACCTTCTATGTGGACAACTCGAACGTGAGCCGTTCCACCCTGCCGCGCATCAATGTGACCCTGCGCGGCGCGCGCCGCGATGTGACGGTCGAGGAGCTCATCGCCGCCGAAGGGCGCCGCACGCCGGATCACACCGTGGCGCAACGGCTGTTCCGCTTCGCATTCGTCCTGGTGGCGCCGGGCGCGGAACCTTCCGCTGAAGAGCTGGAGCAGCTGGAAACCTACCGGGCCGCCTTCGAGCCGTATTTTCACCGCGCTTCGGGAGAGCGCGCCTGGGCGGGCGCTACATTGCACCGCATGCTGCGCTCCAGCCTGTGGCCCGCGGCGGGCGCGGTGGCCGGCGAGCCGTTGCCGGTGAAGATTTCCATCGCGCGCCCGCTGGACCGCGATTTGCGCATCGGCGTGTATGCGTCCGCGTTCATCCAGGCGCCGGAGGCGATCGTGCTGCCCGCCGGCGAAACGTCGGCGGAGTTCACGCTTCGGGCCTCCGCTGCCGGCGTGGCCGATGTCTACTTCTTCGCCGACGATCCCGGCTTCGAGGTCGTCCACCAGAAGGTGGATGTCAAGCCATCGCGGTCGGACGTGGAGCTGGCGGATTACTGGCGCGAGCCGGGCCTGCTGGTGCTGCGGGCCACCGACGCCAACCGGCTTCCTTACGCCGGCCTGCCCGTTCGCATTGAAGGGCTCGAAAACCCGGTGCTGACGGACCGCAGCGGGTTTGTCTGGCTTGTCTGGGACGGGGCTTCACCCTTGGCCGCCTGGATTGACGGCGCGCCATCAACGCGGCTGGTTGTGCGCCCGTGAGCGAGACGGCGCAGCCGCCTCCGGCGGGCGCGGCCGCATTTTTCCGCCGTCAGGATTACTTCTTGATGCTGATGATCGGCGTTGTGCGGTATTGCGTCGAGCCGAGCGTGAAATTGTTGCTCGCCATGCTCCGGTAGATGACCGCGAAACCATAGTTGCCGTCCAGCATGACCTGCGGCACACGGATCTTGACGCGCCAGACGCCGGGCTCGGCCGGGTCGAGGCCCGCCGACAGCACTTCGGCCTGGATGGCGCCGGCGGTGGTGATGACGAACGCCTGCACGCCGCTCATGGGAACTTCAACGCCGGGCGCCTCGCCGTCCTCCGGCATTCCGTCTACCGGGCCTGAACCCGTCAGATAGATGGTGAGCTCCTGGCCGACCGATGCCGGGTTGGAGGAGTTGTTGGCCGCGCCGTTCTGGTTCACCGCCCGCGCCTGTCCCTGGGTGGCGGGATTGTTTCCCTCGAACAGCACGGCCGGGGAGGCGTTGTACATGGCGATGTAGTCGTGGGCCAGAATCTCGCCGGTGGAATGGCGGCGGACAAGAAACTCGGCCGCGCCGGCGACCGGGGCGTTCTTCGGCACAATGAAACGGATCCTGCTGCCGTCGACGCTGAGCAGCGGCGCGGGCGTGCCTTCCACCAGCACTTCGATGTCGCCCAGCTCCTTCGGCAGCGGCGGTTCCCCGGCGGCGATCCGTTCTTCGGAAAAGCGCACGCCGTTCGCTTCCAGCAACACAATCGTTGCCGGCGCGACCCGCGGGAATCCGCTGGCGCCGTTCACCGTCCCGTGCCGCGGGTAGTGCATCGTGATGCGGTGAGCCGCATCCGCGACGAACAGAGCGCCGTTCCGGTCCAGGGCCAAAGTCCGCGGCCCGTAAGTCGGGAAGGCGTAAACCCACTGAGGCTCGCCTGTGATGGCCAGGGTCTCGAAAGTCGGATAGCGCAGCACCCGGCTGCTTTGTCCGTCAGCGATCCAGATGTCTCCCGTTTCCCGGTTCACCGTGACACTGGCCGGAGTCACTTTGCGGTTGTTTGCGGCGAGATTCAGCGCCAGGCCCGGGCCGCTGCCGTCGCTCAGAAACTCGGCGCGGTCAAAGACCAGCAGCCGGTTGTTTCCGGTGTCGGCCACATAGATCCGTTCCTGGCCGTCCACGGCGACGCCCAGCGGCAGGTTCATCTGGTTCAGCTCGCTGCCCGGCGCCACCGTTTCGCCGTCGGGCTGGCCGAGCACCACTGCGGCATCCTGCCCGTTGTCGAAGGGCGGGTTGAAGACCATGACCCGGTGATGGGCGAGGTCCGCCACGACGAGCCTCCCGTCGCCGGTAAAGGCGATGCTCGACGGACGGTAAAGCCTGTTCCGCTTCGGCTCGCCGTCGCTGCGGGTTTCAAAGTCCGGCTGGCCGATCACGAGATCTGCCTCCTGGGCCTCGCCCCAGCGGTCGAAGGGCCGCGGGAAACGCAGCACGCGGCCGTTTCCGGTATCGGCCACCCACACGTTGCCCTCGGCGTCGACGGCCACCGAGGAGGGCAGGGAAAGTCCCGACCGGGTCGGCGCGGCCGGGTTGTTCGTCGGAGAATTCACCAGGCTGCGCGTGAGGCCAACCTGGCCGATCACCAGATCGGCGGTCTGGCCGAACTGAAACTGGCGCGCATCGTAGAAGGCGAGGATCCGGTTGTTGCCCGTATCAGCGATGTAGAGGTGCGGCGGCTCGTCGGGATTGGCCGGATAGTGAATGGCCATTGCCGGGCCAAGCCCGAGGGGCAGCACCTTGTTGCCGGCCACGAGCTGGAGCGTGCCGACGCTCAGCTCGCGGCCTTCGATCAGGTTCGGGGAGCGCAGCGCGAACTCATACTGGCCGAGCACGGCCTCGGCGGGCAGCGGCATGCGGTTTTCGCTGTCGTAAGGATGGCTCAGCACGCGGTGATTGTTCTGGTCGACGATGAACATGCGCCCGGCGGCGAAGGCGCCCGCCACCGGCCGGTGGAAAGACTCGTTCGACGGCTCGGCGAACTCCCAGCGGTTCGGCGTGTTGGTGCTGAAATCTTCCTGGCCGAACACGGCGCTCATCGCCGGGGACAATTGGCCTTCAGCGATATCTTCGGGCGGCCAGGAGGCCACCGGGTCATAGCGCACGATGCGGTTGTTGTATGTGTCGGCAACAAACAGGCAGTCGTCGGCGACCCAAAGGCCCATGGGACCGCCGGCGAAAATCACGGTGGAGCCGCTCAGGGAGAGGTTGAACCCGAAGGTGTAGTTGTTCACTGCCGGCAGCGGGGACTCTTCGGGGGGCTGGACATACAACCCGAGAATGCGGGACGCCGCCTTGCCGTTCTCGAGGGGCGGCTGCCAGACAAGCACGCGGGCGAGGTCGTCGGCGAAAAACAGGTTGCCCTGCGAGTCGAAGGCGAGCGGCCCGCCGAAGCGGATGCTGTCGCGGCGCAGACGATCGCCGCGCGCCGGGTCCGCGCGGCCGGGGTTGGCGGCCGCGGTGGTGAAGTCCGGCTGTCCGAGCACCAGATCGGCCTCGATCTCCGGTCCTTCGCCGCCGATGTTGGACGGACCGCGCACGGCGGAGGCCGGATAGCGGAGGATGCGGTGGTTGCCCGAGTCGCTGAACCAGAGGTTGCCTTCGGGATCGAATGCGAGAGAGGCGCTCTGAATGCCGCCGATGGCAGATGCGTTGGTCTTGATGGTGGCTGCTGTCGGGGCGGCGGAGGAGGAACTGCTCCGGTTGGGGAGATTCGAGTGCAGGTCCGGTTGTCCGATGACGAGATCCGCCGCAACCGGCTCGCCCTCGGGCTGTTCAAACGGCTTCGGGAACCGGAGGATGCGGTTGTTGCCCGCATCCGCCACGAACAGGTTGCCCTCGGCGTCCACCGCAACGCTGGTCGGGGCGTAGAGGCCGCTCGCGAAGGACTGCGCCGCGGTGATATTGATCGCTGCCGTGTCGTCAAAACTCCGCTGCCCGATCACCCGGTCCGCCGGGGCGCCGTTCGAAAAAGAAGTCGCATCGCGCCACGCCAGCACGCGGTTGTTGCCCGTGTCGGCCACATAAAGAATCGGAGGGTCAGCGCTGGTATCCACCGCCACGCTGCTCGGACGAAACAGTCCCCGCGCCTCGGCCAGATTCGGCGTGTTCGAACCCGGGTTGTTCAGCTCGCCCAGGCTTCGCGGCAGCCCCGGCTGGCCGAACACCCGCGCCGGCAGGGGATTCAGTGTCACCTGTGCAAACGAAGCCGCGGCAAAGACAAGGATTCCGCCGAAAAAAAGAGCAATTCGGGCTGGGCGCATGACAGTCACACTCCTCCGTCCTGACCTTAACCTTATCACGCTTTTGCGGATCCGCAGACAGGACTTTCGTATGATGCGGACCATGACCGGGGGAATGGTACACTCGTACTTGAACCCCGCGGAACCAGTTCGCCAGAGGCCCCGCGTCTGCGCGGTCAGCTATCTGAACACCGCGCCGCTGGTCTGGGGATTCCTGCGCGGGCCGCAGCGCGGCAGCGCCGAACTTTCTTTTGCTGTCCCGTCCGAGTGCGCCCGCCGCGTTGTGGAAGGGGAAGCCGATCTTGGTCTCGTCCCGGTGGTGGAAAGCGACCGCCACCATCTCCGGCCTGTTTCCGAGCTCTGCATCGCCTGCTGCGGGGAGGTCCGCAGCATCCTGCTGTTTGCACGGCGGCCGTGGAAAGAAATCCGGACCCTGGCGGCGGACACCGGTTCGCGAACCTCGGTGCAGCTGGCGCGGCTCGTGTTGCGGGAGCGTTTTGGCGTCGATCCCCGCATCGAATCCATGGCGCCGGACCTGGACGCGATGCTGGCGCGCGCCGATGCCGCGCTCCTGATCGGCGATGCCGCGCTTCGCGCCGATCCGGAATCGGCGGCTCATCCGTGTCTCGACCTCGGCCGCGAATGGTTCGCGCTCACCGGGCTGCCGATGGTCTTTGCCGTCTGGGCCGGCCGCGCCGACGCCCTGGGACCGCAAGTGGAGCAGATGCTGGAGGACTCCTTCGCCTTCGGACTTGCCCGGCTCGACGCTATCATAGAGGAAGAATCCGCAACGAGGGGCTTTCCCCCGCAGCTGGTGGCCCGCTACTTTGCGCGCAATGTGACCTGGCGGCTGGGGGCTGCGGAGCGGGCAGGGCTGGAAACCTTCCTGTCCGCCGTTCGTGCCATGGACGGCTCGGAGGCAGAGGGGTTGGCGCATGATGACGCAAAAAGAAGCTGTCGAGCTGTTCCGCAGCGATGACCTGATCGGAATCGGGATGGCCGCCGATGCGGTGCGCCGCAAGTGGCACCCGGAGGGCGTCGTCTCCTACATCATCGACCGGAACATCAATTACACGAATTTCTGCACCGAATATTGCAGCTTTTGCGCCTTTTACCGCCCGATGGGCCATGCCGAAGGCTATGTGCTCGACACGGAAACCATCTGCCGGAAGATTCAGGAAACGGTGGACCTGGGCGGCACGGGCGTCCTGATGCAGGGGGGGCTGAACCCGGATCTGAAAATCGGGTGGTATGAAAATCTCCTGCGGGCCATCAAGCAGCGATTCCCGCGCATCTGGCTGCACTGTTTCTCGGCGCCGGAGATCTGGTGCATTGCGGAAACCAGCGGGCTGAGCGTGCGCGACACGATCGCGCGGCTGCGCGACGCCGGCCTGGACTCCATCCCCGGCGGCGGTGCGGAGATCCTGCACGACGAAGTCCGCCACCGGATTTCACGGCTGAAATGTTCCGTCGACGAGTGGGTGGAGGTCCATGTCACGGCCCACCGGCTGGGCATGAACACGACGGCCACGATGATGTTCGGCTGCGGGGAGACGATCGAGCAGAGGGTTCACCATCTGGAGGTGATCCGCCGGATCCAGGAGGAAACCGGCGGTTTTACGGCATTCATCCCGTGGTCCTTCCAGCGGGAAAACACGAGCCTCGGCCGTTTTGTCAAGGAAGAGGCGACCGGCGTCGAATATCTGAAAACGCTGGCGATTTCCCGCCTTTATCTGGAGAATATTCCGAATATCCAGTCCTCGTGGGTGACGCAGGGGCTGAAGGTCTGCCAGGTGGGCCTGCGCTTCGGCGGCAATGACGTCGGCTCGATCATGATCGAGGAAAACGTCGTCAGCGCCGCCGGCGCCCGGCACCGCGCCAGCGAGGAGGAGCTGCGCCGCATCATCCGCGACGCGGGCTTCACCCCGAGGCAGCGGGACACGCTCTACCGGACCTACTTCCTCAACTGAGCCGGCGCGCGCTCGATCGCCCGGAAGGCGCTTCGCGCACCTCCGGCGTGCAGGAGGCCGGGGACAAAAAACTCCTTCTCGAGCCGCGCTTCATCCTCGTCGAATTCTTCCGGGGCGGCCTCGAAGCGGACCGGGACGCCCGCAATGGCCGCGCCGAACAGCGCCCACCGGCGCGCCGCGCCGACGGCGCGGATCTCGACCGGTTGTCTGGTGCGCCGCCACAATTCTTCAAGCGCCGCCGCCACGTCCTGCACGCGTCCGGCGTCGTCGCTCACGTTGAACGTGAGGAAATGGCGGTGGGAGCGGTCCCTCGGGGCCACGGCGGAGCCGGTCTGGAAGGCGTCGATCAGCAGCAGGGCGCGCCCGGCGGCGCGCAGCTCGCGGAAATCCTCCGTCTTTTCCGCTTCCACCATGCCGGCGGGATGCAACAGAAGCGCCGCCGGCAGGCGCCCTTCCACGTAACGCGACGGCAGCGAGCCGAAGGCGGGCCGTTGGCGCCATGCAAACGCGATCCGGAGCCGCTCGCGCGCCTCGGCCGCGCTCATCCGTTGCGCCGCCGCGCGCGCCGCGCGTTTCCACCACGCGAACAGCTCATCAAAGTAAACCGCGCCTTCCGGGAGCCGGCTGCCGTGAAAGACGAGCATGTCCTGGAGCTTCTCCACCGTGGCGCCCTTCTCTTTCCAGGGAGCTCGTTGCGGCGCCAGGTGCTTGCGGAAGAACTCGTACACCGCCTCGCGGCTCTCCTTGTTGTAGTTGTGCGGGGCGTCGAACTGGACGACTTCGATGTGGTCCGGTTTCCCGAACAACTGCCAGACCTTTTGCATCGACGGGAATTCGACCCTGGGCACCTCGCGCGTCCAGTCGCCGGTGGCCGAAACGAGCAGCATCGGTCTGGGGGCGAAAAGCGCCGCGATTTCGATGTTGTTGGAGCCGATGCGCAGCCCGGGCGCGTTTTCGCAAATGCAGCCGCCCTGCATCAGCCCGCTGACCATGTTGACCGGCGCGGCGGCGGCGATGCGGTCATCGACGGCCGTCAGCAAGAACGTCTGGGTCCCGCCGCCGCTTGCCCCGGTGATGGCCAGCCGCCTCGGGTCCACGTCCGGCAGGGAAAGCAGGAAGTCGGCGGCGCGGATGGAATTCCACAATTGCAGACCGAGCGGCGTGAAGCTCCACAGATGGAAAGCCGGCCCGGTGAAATCGTGCGGCGCCTGCACGGTGTCGTTGTAGCCGAGCATGTCGTAGGCGAAGACGACGAACCCGTTCCGGGCGAAATTCGCCGCCAGCAGAGGCGTGGAACACAGGGCGCTGTTTTCGAACCTCCCGTAAGGCCAGTGGCCGTGGGGGTGGAGAACGGCCGGAAACGGGCCGGCGCCCTTCGGCCTGTACAGGTTGCCCCCCAGCCAGAAGCCCGGCAACGTCTCGACGGCCACCTTCTCGACCGTGTAGTCCTCGCGCTCGATGCGGCCCGCGAACAAAACGCGCAAAGGATGTTTCGGCGGCGCGGGCCACAGGCCCGCCGCCGCCAGGATCTGCCTGCGCAGCAGTTCGCGGCGGGCCTGCCAGGCCTCGAGCGTGTCCGGGGCGCGGAACTCCGTGCGCGTGTCCGTGTTGGGCGTTTCCGTGTTGCGGCGGTCGGCGGCCGCAACCGCGATCGACAGGGCCAGACAGAAGAGCAGGCGCATGTCAGCCGATTCTATCGCCCCTGACCTCCGCGCGGCGGCGGAAATCGTGAAATTGCAGCCGGCAGTGCGGACAATACAGCAGTGGCGCTCCCATCCAGCGCCAGAGGGTGCTCAGCGGGCCGTGGTACATCTTCTCGATGGGATCGCGTTTGGCCAGGACCTTCAGGTTGACTGTGGAACAGTTCGGGCAACGGGCGAGGCTTGACAGCTGCGGGTAGAGCACCGTGAGAGGGACCGAGGCTTCGAAACGGCACGCGGTGCAGCGGTAGATGGCCGCGTGGCGGAATTTCTCAAGAAAAGTCCGCTTTCTGCGAAGGAAAGTTGTGCCCCCGCAGATGGGGCATTGATCGAGGCGGAGCGATGTCATTTCAGGAAGGTCGGGATAGGCCAAAGCAACAATATACACGCCGGAGGCCGGCCGGCGGTTCGGTGACGCCTGGCATTTGAAGGGGCAGTCGGCGAAGCGCCGGGCCGCGGGGCGAACCGACGCCTCCGCCGGGCCGGCGAATGGGGCCGGGGTGGCACCTTTGCCGCCGGACCGTGTCGCTGCGCCCTCGGGCTGGCTCCGCGCGCTGCGCCAGTGCGGGTTTCCCGGATGAATTCACGGGAAAACGCGAAAAATAGATTCCGGTTTTTCAGCGTCTTGGGGCGTTTCGACTCTTTCGGCCGGCGCTGCGGTCCGAGCGTTTGCGGCGGAGGTCCACCTGCGTGTCCCGCCGTAGCCGGCCGTTCGATCCCTCCCGTTTGCAACCCACTCTGATCGACCTTGCACTTCGAGACAGGCTCGAACAGGCGTCTCATCCTGATCCTTTCAGCGTCCTGCTTGAGTTGCGCCACGGCGCGCGCAGCGAGGACCTCCTCCATCTCGCGCCCCAGGCGAGGCCCATAGGCGCGCCCTCGCGCGGATTGTTTGCCGCGCGGCTCACCAAATCCGAAATCCTCGCGCTCGCCGGGAAGGGCGGCGCCGTGCTGTATCGCATCTGGCTGAATCATCCCGTGCGGGCGTTGTCGCTGGCCGCCATCCAGGCGGACGCCGCGCTCGCCGGCTTCCATGCCAGCGGACGAGGCATTGTGTGGGCGGTGGCCGACTCCGGCATCGCCGCGCACGCCCACTTTGACCGCTACAGGAACCTTGAGCTTCCCGCCGGAATGGAGCACCGCGACTTCACCGGCGGCGGCTCGCCACTGACCGATGAGTTCGGGCACGGCACGCATGTGGCCGGCAATCTGGCCGGCGCGGCGCCGGAAGGCGCATTCCTGCCGCCCGGCGCCGAGCGCGCAGGTGTGCGCGGGGTGGCGCCCGAAGCGAAACTGCTCTCGCTGAAAGTTCTCGCTGCCGACGGCGCCGGGGAAGTCTCCAATGTTCTCGCTGCGATTGACTACATCCAGCAGATCAACGACTATGGCCGCCGCCTGCTCGTGCACGGCGTCAATCTTTCCCTCGGCTACGAGTTCGACCCCGAGTGGTTCGCCTGCGGCGCCTCGCCTTTGTGCCAGGAAATCGACCGGCTTGTGTTGTCGGGCGTATCCGTCGTCGTCGCGGCGGGCAATTCCGGCTATGGCTGGCAAAATTCGCTGCACACCGGCGTCACGCCGGGGTGCCTGGATCTGACGATCAACGACCCGGGCAACGCCGAGCTGGCCATTACGGTCGGCTCCACACACCGGGAGCGCCCGCACACCTACGGCGTCTCCTACTTCTCTTCAAAGGGTCCCACGGGCGACGGGCGGATGAAGCCTGACCTGGTCGCCCCCGGGGAGCGCATCGTCAGCTGCGCCGCGCCGTCCCGCGCGCCGGAAGGGAAGGACTGGCGCACCGCCTATGTGGAGGATTCGGGCACGTCGATGGCGGCGCCGCACGTCTCGGGTGCGATTGCGGCGTTCCTCAGCGTTCGCCGCGAGTTTATCGGCCGCCCTTTGGCCGTCAAGGAGCTGTTTCTTTCGACGGCGACGGACCTCCGGCGCGCGCCGCAATTTCAGGGCCGCGGGCTCGTCAATCTCTTCCGCGCCCTGCAAGCCGCGTGATGGCGGCCGGATCGAAACGAATGGAGGATTTCAATGAATTTGCACCGGATTGATTTCGGATCTTCGGGAAATTTGCTCAATCCTTCGCAACGCGACGCCTTCCTCGGAACCATCCAGCAGGAGCGGCCGGCGGCCGTGCTGTTCGTGGCCCACGGGTGGCTGAACGACACTCATTCGAGCGGCCGCCTGTTCGGCTGGTTCGCCCAGGCGCTGCGGCCGCTGGCCGTGTGCGGGGTGGCGTGGCCCTCCCACCCGCTCAAGCGCAACACCGCGGGGCTGGTTCGCGCCGGGGTGGAGGCCACGTCGTACTACATCATGAAGGAGCGGGCCGCCGAAGTCGGCGCGGGCGGCCTGGCCCCGCTGGTGCGGTCGCTGAAGTCGGTTTCGCCGGCCACGAAAGTGCATTTCGCCGGCCATTCCTTCGGCGCGCGACTGGTCACCGCCGCCACAATGGCGCTGGGCCGGCCGGCGGACGAGCCGGTCGTCGAAACCATGATGCTGTTGCAGGCGGCATTTTCCCAGTTCGCATTCAGCCCGGGCGGCTTCTTCCGCCCGGTGGTGGAAGAACGCCTTGTGCGGGGCTCCATTGCCGTCACCCACACGCAACACGACAAGGCGGTTGGACTCGCTTACCCGATGGCCTCCCTGCTGAAGCGCCAGAACGCCTCCGGCCTGGGCGGGCCGAACGATCC
>Ga0068707_1000746_pt1 | contig 21847 bp, 18 predicted proteins | sample YNPNPMetaG_FD_66600 | JGI IMG/M metagenome (GOLD analysis project Ga0068707, IMG submission 66600) | Anoxygenic and chlorotrophic microbial mat microbial communities from Yellowstone National Park, USA - YNP NP MetaG | ecosystem: Environmental > Aquatic > Thermal springs > Hot (42-90C) >...
GGCCGTACAGGCAGCAGTCGATGGAATGGGTGTTCGGTCTCTTTCCGAGATTGAAAGAACGCCAGAAGCAGCTCGCCGGGACCCTCTCCGGCGGGGAACAACAGATGTGTGCTGTAGCCAGAGGCCTCATGTCCCGTCCCAAGATGATACTCTTCGACGAGCCCTCCTTGGGTCTTTCGCCCCTCCTCACCAAGGAGATCTTCCAGATGGTGCAGCGGATCCACCAGGAAGGGGTCACCATAATGATGGTGGAGCAGAATGTCAAACAGACGCTGTCGATCTGCGACCGGGCCTATGTGATGGAAAACGGCCGCATCGTGCTGGAAGGACCGGGCAAAGCGCTCCTCGAAAACGAGAAGGTCAAGAAGGCATTCTTGGGAATCTAAGAGACCCTTCCAATCTGCGTTGGGCCTTTCGGGGGTCCTTTCGCGGAAATCGTAAGTGATCACAGCGTGACGGCGTTTCCCGGAGCGGCTTGGCGGAGCCGCTTCGATCCTCCGGGATTCGCGGACCTGGGGGAAGCCCTCTCGGCCGAAGCTGAGCTGAGGCCGACCGAGGGAGGGGGCGAGGATCCCCCGGAGGCCAAGTCCCCTGGAAATCGGGCCCCCAAGACCTGACGATCCCGTGTCTTGTTCGGACCAGATAGACGAGACACAGAGGAAATAGACGGAACAGACCAGATAGACGGGACGGACGAATGCCGCCCCCCGTGACCGATTGCATGCAGGCTGCAATCCGGGGTCCGGCGCAGTGCCGCGACATGGCATACGAGATCATGAATCGAAGAGATCCACGATCCTGAATTCTCCCACATCGACCAAACCCATGTCCGTCAGTTTCAGTTCCGGTATCACAGGCAGGGCCAAGAAGGAGAGCCCCATGAACGGGTCCTCCAGCGTGCATCCCAGCTCCATGGCTGCCTGTCTGACCCTGCGATGCCTCTCGGCCAATCTCCTCAAGGGCCAGAGGGACATGAGGCCAGCTACGGGCAAGGGAAGCTGCTCCTTGACCCTTCCGTTCTCCACTACCACGAGCCCGCCCTGGAGCCTGCCTATAGCCTCTATGGCCTCGAGGATATCCTTGTCCTCAACGCCCACAGCCACTACGTTGTGCGAGTCGTGGGCCACGGAAGAGGCCAAGGCCCCCCGCTTGAGCCCGAAGCCCCGAACGAACCCCAACCCGATCCTCCCGCTCCCACGGTGTCTCTCGACGACGGCAAGCTTCAAGACATCCCTGGACGGATCCGAGATCACCGTCCCATCCCTGACCTTGGGCCTGAGCCTGCACTGTTTCGTTAGGATCTGCCCCGGCACCAGCTCCATTATCCTCATGCGGTCACCCCGCGCCTCGACACGAAGGCTCGCTGGAGTTAGGCCCGCCACGGCGAACGAACCGATGCCCTCGGTAACGGGTTTTCCCCAGGGGCCCCCTCCCCTCCCCTTCTGCCAGATCAACCGACCGGAGAACAACACCATCTCCACCCGGGGCGGCCTGAGCCGGCTCAGCACCACGGCGTCGGCCCGGTAACCTGGACCGATCGCACCAAGATCCCTGAGACCGAAGTATTCCGAAGGGTTGAGGGTGACCATCTGGATGGCAAGGACAGGATCGACACCCAGGGCCACCGCCTTGGCGATGGCCGCGTCCAGATGTCCTCGCTCGAGGAGGTCCTCGGGGCCCCTGTCGTCCGTCACCAGGAGGCAGCGGCGCGCCGTTCGTTCATCAACCAGCGCTATGAGGTCCTCCAGGTTGCGCGCAGTGCTCCCTTCACGGATCATGATCCACATGCCTCGCTGGAGCTTCTCTCTGGCCTCCTTCAGACCCGTGCATTCGTGGTCGGAGCGAATGCCGCACGAGATATATGCATTGAGCCCTTGTCCCATCAACCCAGGGGCATGGCCGTCCATGACACGGTCTCTGAAGAGACGGACCTTCTCGAGGACGCTCGGATCACCAGCTATCAATCCGGGGAAATTCATCATCTCGCCCAGACCCAGGACCCACTCCTCCCGGGCCAAGAGCCCTAGTTCAGGGGCCGCCATGGAGGCGCCGGAGGTCTCCAGGTGGGTGGCAGGCACGCACGAGGGGAGCATGAAATGAAAGCGAAGGGGGACCCCCCTGGAGGCGGCCGCGAGGTAACGTATCCCCTCGAGCCCGAGCACGTTGGCGATCTCGTGTGGGTCGGCCACCACGGCCGTCGTTCCGCGGGGGATTACGGCCCTGGCGAACTCCCGTGGTGTGAGCATGGTGGACTCCAGGTGACAATGGCCGTCGATGAATCCCGGGGCCAGGTACATCCCGTCCAAGCGCAGGACCTTGCGCGCCCTGTACTGCCCCGGCCCCACGAACCTCCCCCTGTGCACGCCTATGTCAACCCTCTGAATCGAACCACTGAAGACGTTGATCAGCCGTGTGTCCTTCAAGAGAAGGTCCACGGGCCTCCTGCCAGCCGCTGCCTCCACCCATGTCTTGTCCGGTTTCACGGTCACCTCTCCTCGCGCCAAGAATCTCGAGCCAACTTAAGATCGTTTCGTAAACCGGGAAAGTCAAGCGCCTCGGCCGGGTTTGTTGAATCAGGATAGCCCGTTTCTGTATAATCCACCCGGACCGTCTCGATCCGTCTCGCTCTCTATGTTCACCGGTCCCTCCGCATTGGATCGGGTTTCTCGTTCCGGCCCGTGCTCCGGAACACCCGCAACGGCGTGCTGCGGGGGGATGACATGGGTTGTCGGCCAACGAGCGGGTGCGCCTTTTACAGCAGAGAGGACTGACCGCTATGGAGCATATGGACCATATGGAGGAGATCCTCCGGGGGGTTCCCCTCTTCAGGGCCTTCTCTCGCGAGACGCTCAGGGAGTTGATCGCCAAGAGTCATTTGAGGGGCTTCGCGCCCGGTGAGGTGATCATAACCTTCGGCCAGCCCGGGAGATTCTTGGGGGTGATACTGCGAGGCACGGCGGAGGCCGTAGCCACCGGCAAAGGCGGCGAGCGTTATAGGATCGGCTTGTTGCGAAAAAATGATTTCCTCGGGGAGATGTCCTTGCTCACCGGGGAGCCGACGAGCGCCGATGTGGTGGCCCTCGAGGCGTGCGAGCTGTTGCTGATCCCTCAAGAGATCTTCTCCACGTTCGTGGCGGTCAATCCGGAGGCGGTCAAGATCCTGGCCAGGACGTTGACCGAGAGGATGAGACGACGGGATCAGGATGAAACCGCAAAAGAGAGGCTCCAGGATGCCTGGCGCAACGCCCCTGATCCTTATGGCTTGGCCCTCTCCACCCCTACCCCCATGAAGATACTCGTCATCAACTGCGGCAGCTCCTCCCTCAAGTACAGCTATTTCCACACCACTCAGGAGATGGAGAATCTCGAGGGCATGGTGGAGCGTATCGGCCTGGAGGGCTCGCGTATCGTCCATTCCTCCAAGAAGGGCAAGATCGCCAAGGATCTAGGTTCCTTGAACCACGCCGAGGCGCTTCAAGCCGTGCTGGAACAGCTGAAAGATCCTGAGGCCGGTGTCCTCCGGGAGCTCGATGAGCTTACGGCGGTTGGCCACAGGGTGGTCCACGGGGGGCATAGGTACCAGGGCGCCTGCATTATCGACGAGGAGGTGATGAGACACATAGAGGAGAATTCAGTCTTGGCCCCTCTCCACAACCCCTTGAACCTCATGGCCATCAGGGAGAGCATGAGGCTCATGCCCAAGGTCCCCCAGGTCGCTGTCTTCGACACTGGGTTTCACCAGAAGATGCCCTTGCAGGCCTGTTTGTATGCCCTTCCCTACGAGCTTTACGAGAAGGAAGGGATAAGGAGATATGGTTTTCACGGCATCTCGCATCATTACGTTGCCCTCAGAGCGGCCGCTCACCTTCGGCGAGATTTCCGGGGTATGAGGATCGTCACCTGCCATCTCGGCAACGGGGCCTCGGTCTGTGCCATAGATCACGGACGCTCTGTGGATACCAGTATGGGGTTCACCCCTTTGGAGGGTTTGGTGATGGGCACGAGATGCGGGGACTTGGATCCTTCCGTCGTGCTCCATCTCATGAGGGTGAAGGGCCTCTCGGCGGACGATGTGGATGACATGCTCAACCGCAGGAGCGGACTGAAGGGAATCTCAGGGATCTCGAGCGATTTCAGAGAGATCGAGGAAGCCGCCAACCGCGGCGACCATCGGTCAGTGCTGGCCATCCAGCTTTTTTGCTACCGCGTCCGCAAGTACATCGGAGCCTACATCTCCGCGATGGGGGGACTGGAGGCCCTTGTCTTCACAGGGGGTATCGGCGAGGGCAGCGCATGGGTGAGGAGCCTGGTTTGTCAGGGGCTCTCGAGTATGGGCATCGTCTTGGACGACCTGCTCAACAGGACCTTGCGCCCCGCCTCGGGCGAAGTGGCCGAGATCTCCGAGGAACGTTCCTGGGTCAAGGTCCTCGTTATCCCAACGGATGAAGCCCGGATGATCGCCAGGGAGACGATCCGTGCTTTGGGATACGAGGATGTGGCCAAGGTCATCAAGAGCCAAGAGGCCAGGCGGATCCCCATCGAGGTGTCGGCCCACCATGTTCATCTCTCGAGAAGGGAGGTGGATGCCCTCTTTGGTCGCGGGTATCAGCTCACTGCTCGATCCGAGCTGTCCCAGCCGGGGCAGTTCGCTTGCGCTGAGACGGTCGATCTCGTGGGGCCGAGGGGAAAAGTGGAGAAGGTCAGGATCCTAGGTCCAGTGCGGGACAAGGCCCAGGTGGAGATCTCCATGACGGAGGAGTTCAAATTGGGGATCAAGGCCCCGATCCGCGCCTCCGGTGATCTGGATGGGAGCCCCGGTGTGACCTTGATGGGACCACTGGGCAGCTGTGAGCTCTCGGAGGGGGTCATCTGTTCGCTGCGCCACATACACATGTCCCCTGGGGACGCGCTTTCCCTCGGCCTCAAGGACCGCGATGTCTGCATGGTCAGGGTGGAGGGAGAGAGGACCTTGACCTTCGGGGATGTCCTGGTTAGGGTAAGTCCTGATTTTCGGCTGAGCATGCACATCGACACCGACGAGGCGAACGCGGCGGGCATCTCGGCAGGTATGGTTGGGTACTTGGTCGGGGTTCAGGATCGGAAATAAAGCGGGGTTGACCTGGGCGAGACAGCCAAGCCACTATTATCGTGCGAATCTCGGGCGGTCAGGGGGGACGAGGCGAACCGAAAAAGGAGGACACGGCTAACGGCCCCGAGGCCGGCAGCGCCATCGGGGCGTGCAAAGATTCACAGGGTCGAGGAGGACCAATGGAGGAGCTGCACCATCGCCTGAAGCAGACGCTCGACGAGCTATGGCCCCTCATGGGGAAGCGCCCGGTGCTCGGGCTGGTGATGGGCTCGGGCCTCGGGGATGTCGCGGGGCTGTTGGAGGGAATCGTGAGGCTCCCCTACGCGGAGATCCCCAATTTCCCTAGATCCACTGCCCCTGGTCACGAAGGGAACCTCCTTTCAGGCTCCATGTGTGGCTGCCCCGTGGCGGTGTTGCAAGGGAGGTTTCATTTTTACGAAGGCTACAGCACCCAGGAAATCACCTTTCCCATACGAGTCCTGGCGGCAATGGGGGTGAAGGTCTTGGTGGTGACCAACGCGGCCGGCGGGCTCAATCCCATGTTCCGTCCGGGGGACATCATGGCCATAGCGGACCATCTGCACATGATCCCCGAGAATCCGCTCAGGGGCATCCAGGACGGGAGTCTGGGGGATCGCTTTCCGGACATGTCCCAGGCATACGATCGGTGGCTCCTGGAAGAGGCTGAGGCGGCGGCCCTGGAACTCGGAATACCGCTGAGGAAGGGGGTCTACGTCGCGATCCCTGGCCCAAGTCTGGAGACCCCAGCTGAGACCAGGCTCCTAAGGGCTGCCGGGGCTGACGCCGTGGGGATGTCCACGACCCCAGAGGTGATCGTGGCGAGGTCCCTGAAGCTGAAGGTGCTGGGGTTCTCGGTTATCTCCAATGTCAACCGTCCGGACTGCATGGAGCCGATCCTGGTGGATTCGATCCTGTCCGCGTGCCGCGAGGCAACACCGAGACTGCTCAGACTCGTGTCAGGCGTTGTGGCGCGAATCGGCAAACGACTTCTCGAGGGGAAGACATGGAATTGATCGACGTGCTTATCAGCAATGGCCTCGTCGTGACCATGAACCACGATATGGAGGTGCTGGAAGGGGGATCCGTGGCCATACGTGGTGACTCGATCCTTGCCTTGGGGCCCGCCAGGGAGATGGAAGGGCGCTACCACGCCTCGAGGGTCCTGGATGCCTCAGGATGTGCCGTCCTGCCGGGGCTTATCAATGGACACACCCATGCCCCCATGACCCTGTTTCGAGGACTGGCCGACGACCTGCCTTTGATGGACTGGCTGAACGGATACATCTTTCCCGTGGAGGCCCACCTGCGGTCGGAGTGGGTCTATTGGGGAGCGCTCCTCGCCTCGGCAGAGATGCTCCTGGGGGGGACAACGACCTTCTGCGACATGTACCTGTTCGAGGAGGAGGTGGCCAAGGCCGCCAAGGAGGCTGGTATTCGCGCCCTGGTGGGCGAGGTCCTCTACGACTTCCCTTCCCCCAATTACGGTCCCCCGGAGGAAGGTTTCCGGTACACTGAGGAGCTGATCCAGAGGTGGAAGAAAGACGATCTGATCAAGGTGGCGGTGGAACCTCACGCAACCTTCACCTGCTCACCGGATCTCCTTCGAAGGGCCAGAGAGATGGCCAACGCCCACGGGGTTCCCCTGGTCATCCACGTAGCCGAGACCAGGGACGAGGTGGAAAGGGTCCGAGGCCTTTATGGGAAGACACCCGTTCGTCATCTGGAGGGGCTTGGAGTCCTGGATGGTCGAACGATAGCGGACCACGTGGTGTGGGTGGACGAGGAGGAGATGGAGATCCTCCTGGCAAGGGACGTGGGGGTCGTGCACAATCCGGAGAGCAACATGAAGCTGGCCTCGGGGGTCGCACCGGTTCCTCTGATGCTCCGCAAGGGAATACAGGTGGGCCTTGGCACGGACGGATGCGCCAGCAACAACGACCTGGACCTTTTCAGGGAGATGGACTCAGCGGCGAAGCTCCACAAGGTCTTCGGAGGGGACCCCACGGAGATGGGTGCTGTGGCGGTCCTGAAGATGGCCACCAGCATGGGGGCGCGAGTCCTCGGCCTGGGGCAAGAGGTCGGCTCATTGGAGCCGGGAAAACGCGCCGACCTGATCCTGCTCGATCTGCACCAGCCCCACCTGACGCCGCTCTACAACGTTTATTCCCACCTCGTTTATGCAGCCAAGGCATCGGACGTGAAGACGGTCCTCGTGGCCGGAAGGATCGTTGTGGAGGACGGGAACCTAGTGACGTTGTCTCTCGATTCGATCCTTGAAAACGTCAGGGAGATCGCCAAAGAGATCCGGACCCTGGTCGGGTCCAAGGGCTGAAGTAGAGGGGCTGCGGCCATGCTCACGCTGATCTCGGACGCGGTTCTGGTCGATCCCACCTTCCCTCCCAGGATCGAGAACCCAGGGTGGGCCTTGTTGGACGGAAATCGAATCCATAGCATCGGGGCTGGCAACCCCCCGGAAGGCCTTCTCCTGCAAGTGGACTGCCACGTCAACGGACGCCGCGGCATCCTGATGCCTGGTTTGGTCAACGCCCACACCCATGCGGCCATGACCCTCTTCAGGGGGCTGGCTGACGACCTTCCCTTGAAGGAGTGGCTGGAAGGCACCATCTTTCCCGCGGAGGCCAGGACGGTGACGGAGGAAACCGTGTACTGGGGCACCCTCCTCGCATGCGCGGAGATGATCCGGAGCGGGACCACATCCTTCGCCAACGCTTACTTTTACGAGGATCTGGCCTTGACAGCGGTGAAGGAGTCCGGGATGAGGGCCATCCTGGCCCAGGGCGTCCTGGACTTCCCCACACCCGACTGCCAGGATCCCAGCCTGGCGGTGGAACGCGCCGTTGCTTTTCTCAATCGTTGCTGGGGCGAAGAGCCTGTGTGCTGCGGGATCTTCTGCCACGCCCCTTACACCTGTTCTCCGGAGACACTGGTGAAGGCCAAAGAGGCCTGCAGGCTACACGGGGTTCCGTTCTTTATGCACGTCTCTGAGACCCGGTGGGAAATGGAGGAGATCGGACGGCGCTTCCATACCACACCTCTACGGCACATGGAAGACCTCGGCCTCCTCGACGAGGGGACGGTCTTGGTCCACGGCGTCTGGCTGGACGATGACGAAATCGATTTGTTGAGGGACAGGGGGGCGGGGGTTGTAAGCTGCACCGAGAGCAACATGAAGTTGGCCTCGGGAATAGCTCCATTGCGCGAGTTGCTGGCCCATGGCGTCAGAGTTGGGCTCGGCACCGACGGCCCGGCCTCCAACAACGACCTCGACATGTTCGGTGAGATGGACCTGACGGCCAAGCTCCACAAGGCCAAAGAGGGTGACCCGACAGTCATGGGTGCATCGACGGTCCTCAACCTCGCGACCCGGGGGGGTGCCTCGCTGTTGGGATGGAAGGACGTCGGGCTCCTGGAGCCGGGCTACAAGGCGGACCTGATACTCCTCAGGACGGACACCCCCCGTCTGCAACCCCTTTACAACCCCGTCTCCCAACTGGTCTACGCGGCAACGGGTGCCGACGTGGACACGGTCTGGATCGAAGGGCGAAAGGTCATGGAAGGTCGAAGGCTCCTGACGCTGGACTTGGAGGAGATAATAAGCAATATCTGTAGGTTGACGTCTCGAGTCAAAGAAAAAACATAAACCTTCTCCCGTCCCGAGCTATGATCCCCGGGGAGCTGCCACAGGGGTCTCCCCCGAAGTCGACGGCTAGACCTTTCCCCCGTGGCCGGCCTTGACCTTCTCTCGATCCACGCTCCCGTCCTCTGTCTTTGGCAAGGAGTCTACGAAGACTACGTACTTGGGCTTCTTGTACCTAGCGATCCTGGAGGCCACGAAATCTATGAGCTGCTCCGGCTCCAGGGCACTGCCGGCCTTGCGCACGCAAACGGCCTTGATGGCCTCCCCCCACTGTCTATCCGGGACCCCGAAGACGCATGCCTCCGACACCTCGGGGTGCTCCAAGAGGGCCTTTTCCACCTCGGCCGGATAGACGTTCTCGCCGCCCGGTTTGATCAGTTCCTTCTCCGCCTTCCGCTTCACATACCAGAGGTAGCCTTTTTCGTCGAATCTCCCCACGTCGCCGGTATGGTGCCATCCCCCCCGGAATGTATAGGCAGTCTCCTTCTCGAGGCCCCAGTATCCCTTGAAGACGAGGGGCCCCCTCACCGTGATCTCCCCGGCCTGCCCCACCGGTACCTCTCGATCGTAGTCGTCCACCAAGCGGACGCGCACGAGGGGGCCCTCCTTGCCTGCGGAGCCCGGCCTCTCGTCCAGGGGACAGATCGTGCAAAAGCCAGAGGTCTCCGACTGGCCGAATCCAATCCAGAATCTAGCGCCCGTCATCTTCTGAAACCGCTGCATGGTGTCCGGATGATCCAGGCCCCCAACGTCCCGGAGAGACGAGAGGCTCTGTCCGGATTTCTCGGCTTGGTCCATTATCATGGAGAGCATGGGAGGAAAGGTCCCGATGGCCGTCACCCCCTCCCTTTCTATCCACTCCACCGCTTCTTGCGCATCGAATTTCCTCAGAATCACGTTCTTTCCACCGGCGTGCATGGTCTGAAGCGCCTGGCCCAGTCCAGCGATATGGAACAATGGCAAGGCGCACAGGTGGACCGCGTCTTCTCGAATCCCCTGAACCGCCATGGCCTGGATGTTGGCGGCAACCAGATTGCCGTGGGTGAGGACGGCCCCCCTCGGCTTGCCCTCCACTGCGGCCGTGTGAATGATCATAAAAGGGTCATCCGCCGCCACCTCCACCTCCGGGATTCCATCCCGGCAGGCGGCCACTTCCGGCAGGGGGCGAAAGCCCTCCGCGGTTCCGCTCATGACCAGTCTGTGACTGATGAATGCACACCGGTCCGCCAGCCCCCTGACCATCTCCGCATAGTCAGGGCTGACCACCACCGCCTTGGGGGTGCAGTCCTCGAGGATGACCTGTATCTCCTCCGGCTTGAGCCTCCAGTTAATGGGGAGCATGATGCCGCCCAGAAACGCTGCGGCCCCGTAAAGGAGCAGGTATTCGTGGCAGTTGAACGCCACGACCGCGATCCGATCCCCCTTGCCGATGCCGAGGGAGGCGAGCCCGGCGGCCAGACCTCGGGCCTCCGAGGCGTATTGACTGAAGCTCTGCCGCTGCCCCCCGCAGACCACCGCCACCTTGTCTCTGAGCAGGACGGAGTTCCTCACTATCACATCCTGTATGGTGAAGTCGTAGAGCCCCATCTTCTCCTCCTCGCACATCAGACAATAATGCCGGGCGAAGCCCCGCCACCATCCCTTGAGCATTACCATATATTACCGGTTTTCTTTCAAGTCAAGGATCATGTTTTCGAAAAAAGACGCCAACCAGGTGAAAACCGGGGGCTATGTATCCTGTAAGCGTTCGAAGTGACTGGATCCCTTTCTCCGACGGAATGACAGACAGTAGGACTCCCCGACCCTTGACGAAATCGCAACTGGTCAGGGGGGTGGCGGCATTGGCCCATCTCGTCTATTCCGTCTATTTCGTCTGTTCCGTCTATCTGGTCTATTCCGTCTGTTCGGTCTGTTCGGTCTATCTGGTCTATTCCGTCTGTTCGGTCTGTTCGGTCTATCTGGTCTATTCCGTCTGTTTCGTCTACTTGGTCCGTTTGGTCTCAACAAGATCCGGTCGGGCTCGGCTGTGCTTTCCGGCCGAGAGGGCTTCCCCTAGATCCGAATCCTGGAAGGCGGCAGGCAGGCAAGCCGCTCCGAGAAACGCCGTCACCCTGAGATCACTTGCACGATGTCTTAAAGGATCAAGAGTGGGCGGCATGGCGATCGCTTTCATCCGGGGCCGTCAGCCGGACATTCTTGTACATCCGTGAGCGTTTTGGGAATCCGCTTTGTACAGAGATGCCGGACTTGTTCCGAAGATCGACAAGAAGATCCTCTCCTGACGCCGTATCGTCCCCTGGGGTGATGTAGCCCTTTTGAGGGACCGCGCATGGCACGGAAGCTGCTGTACAGTCTTGAGAGGAGAGGCTGAGTTGCAGGAATCCCACTTGGAGGGGTGTGAGGATGCCGAGGAAGGTCGCTATCGAAAGGATCGACGGTATAGAACACCCCAAGGTCCCCTTGGGTGCCACGCATGAAGGTTGGGAGGTCTTGCACCCCACGGAGGGGGAAAGGTACTTCCTCTTCAAGGACAACGGTGCTATCTTCAGATCCTCCCGGGTGGTCCGGGTACTGGGTGAGACCTTTCAGACCCGAAATTCCGTGTACTCGCTTCGAGTGATCGAGGAGATGGAGTGAGGACGGCAGACGAGGGGATTCGGAGACCGCCCCTAGAGCCGCACCACCATCCCGTCCGAGGCCACTTCCATGTCTGATTCTGCGAGCCGTTCCAGCATCTCCGGCCCCAGGTGACACAGGAGCAACTTTCGACAACGGATCTCTTTCAAGTGAGCCTTCAGGTCCATGTAACGAATGTGCGACGGATGGACGGAGTCGTAGAAGAAGCATTCGCACAGCAGCAGATCGCACCCATCGGCCAGGGCCGGGATTCTGTCGTTCCACGTAGTGTCGCCGGTGTATCCCACCACCTTCCCCCCCCAAATGATCCTGTACCCCAAGGCGATCTGGCCCCCGTGATCCATCTCGAAGCTCTCCACCTCCAAGTCCCCTTCCCTGTGACCGGAGCCGGGTTGGAGCTCCAGATATCTCGTTGGGAAAGACCACTTGATTCTCCTCAGGAGATCGGGATAGGTCGCCTCGAGCAAGGCTTCGCACTGCACCCGAAGTCCATGGGGTCCAATCAGAAAGATGGGCCTGGACCTCTCCGAAAGGAATTGAAAGTCCAAGAATACGTAAGGGATCCCTCCGAAATGGTCTCCGTGAAGGTGACTGATGATGATCCCTTCCATGTCGCCAGTGTTGAGGCCCATGGCCTTGTAAGCCGGCATCGTAGACGGCCCGCAATCCAGCAACACGTGGCGCCCACCAAGACTGAGGACAAAGGAGGGGAAATTGCGCCCACCGCTGCCCATGGCATCCCCACTTCCCAGCACCGTCAGTTGCAGCGCCTTCTCTCCCGAGCCAAACTTCGCCGCCATCGGCCGCTCCCCTTTTCTCACCGATTCGGGCGCCTGGATCATGGTCGCCCTCAGTAGCCCTCCATTTTTACCTTACCCCTGAAGACCCAGTGGCTGTACAAGGAATAGGCGATCACCAGTGGCAGCACAGCCGCCGAACCTACGAGCATGAATGATAGGGTCTCGGGCTGGGCGGCGGCATCGTATACAGAGACGCTCGGGGGAATCGCCAGGGGGTAAAGGGAGGTCAGAAGACCGAAGTAACCGGACAGAAACAGGCCTACGCCGCAAAGGAGCGGAAGGCGTTCCCCTCTGGCCTTGAGCGCCTTGAAGAGCATGTAAGCGGCTATTGAACCCATGAGGGGAAATATCCAGACGAAATAGATGCGCGGGGTTCCAAACCAGTGGGTCATGACCACGGGATAGTGGAACGGGGTCCATACGGTGACTATCGCCATGAAGGCGAGCACCGCCATCCCGGACCAAAAGGCCTGTCTGTACGCCCTTGCCTGAACCGGGCCCGTGGTCTTGAGGATGAGGTAACACGACCCGAGCATCCCATAGCCCGGGACCAACGCCGCCCCGACCATTACGGAAAAGGGATTGAGCCAGTCCAAGGGCCCTCCGGCGAAATGGCCGTCTATCACTCGAACCCCGCTGAGGATCCCACCCAGGGTCAGACCCTGGGAGAAGACCGCCACCAGGCTGCCCAGAAACAAAGCCCTGTTCCAGGGTCCCTTGCGAGCGGCATTGGCCCTGAACTCGAAGGCCACACCTCGGAATATCAGACCGGAGATGAAAGTGATGAGGGGGATGTAAAGGGCACTGGAGAGCACCCCGTAGACCACCGGAAAAGCCGCGAATATGGCCCCGCCTCCGAAGACAAGCCAGGTCTGATTGGCGTCCCAGACTGGCGATATGCTCTCGATCATCGTGTCCCTTTGGGCCTCGCTCTCGGCGCTGAAAAACAGGACACCCACCCCCAAGCTTATCCCGTCCAGCACCACGTACAGGATCATCACTAGCGCTACGAGTCCTGACCACACGATGATCAAGTCCATCACCCTGCCCTCGTCAACTCTCTGTCCCTTTTCAGGGGGATCATGCCGGCTGGGATCTGCACCGGTGGAATGGGGCTCTCCAGATCCGGGCCAAGCCGCAGGGTCTTGATGACATAGCGGAAGTAACTCCACCCTATGAGGGGAATGATCACCGCAAACAGACCTAGGGACCAAAGCACATTGCCCGGCGATACGGGAGATATCCCCTCCGCGGTCCTCATGAGACCATAGACCACCCATGGCTGGCGTCCGAGCTCTGTCGTGATCCATCCCAGTTCAGTGGCCAGGAAACCCAAGGGCTGGACGGCCACCAAGGCCAAAAGGAAGGCCTTGTTGTCCGAAAGCGAACGCCTGGTGACCCAGAGGAACGACCCCCACAAGGCCAAAAAGACCAAGCCGTACCCTATGGCCACCATCAGGCGGAAGGACCAAAAGAGCACCGGGACATGGGGCCTGTCTTCGGGAGGGAACTCCTTGAGGCCCAAGACCTTCCCCTCCAGGGAACGGGTGATCAGGAGGCTCAGCCCGTTGGGGATGGTCAGCTCATATCGATTTCTTTCGGCCTTCATGTCCGGGAGTGCGAAGAGCACGAACGGGGCGCCACCCTCGGCATTGGTCTCCCAATGGGCTTCCATGGCCGCCAGTTTCAGAGGCTGGTGCCTGGCCACCGCCATCCCCTTGAGGTCTCCCACCAGCGCCTGCAGGGGCGCGAAAAGCAACGCCATGGCCATGGCCACTCCAAGGGAGCGCTTGTAGAACTCCGTCTCTCTCCCTTTCAGGAGGAAGTATGCGCTGATGCCGGCCACCGCGAAGGCTGCGGTCTCGTAAGAGGCCACAAGCATGTGGGCGAGGTGCGTCGGAAAGGCGGGAGTGAAGATGGCATCCTTGAAATCCGTGACCGTGAACTTGCCTTGCGACAGACGAAATCCGTCGGGGGTCTGCATCCAGGAGTTGGCGGCCATTATCCAGAAGGCCGAAAGGTTGGCCCCTGCGGCCACCATGCAAGTCGCCGCGAAGTGCATGGGCCTGGAGACACGGGACCAGCCGAAAAGCATGATCCCCAGGAATCCCGCCTCGAGAAAGAAGGCGGTCATCCCTTCGTAGGCCATCAACGGGGCGAAGACGTTGGCGACCGCTTGGGAGAAGCGTGAGAAATTGGTGCCGAATTCGAACTCCAGCACGATGCCGCTCACCACGCCCACGGCGAAATGGATGGCAAAGATCCTGACCCAGAAACGGTACATCCGGTAGTAGATCTCCCTCTTGGTCCAGAGCCACAAGAACTCCACCAGGACGAGATAGACTGCCAGACCTATGGTCAGCACCGGAAACAGGATGTGGAACATCGTGGTAAGGGCGAACTGCACTCGCGACAGCGTCACCGTGTCCATGTCAACCCTCTCTCATCCTGACCCCGTGCCTCTCATCCCCCCATGAATCCTTCCCCTTCTCAGAGAGGCCCATACACCGAAGATGCACAGGAGCGTAGAGACGAGAAAGGCGGTCCTCGTCCCCTCCATGAATGCTGGATAATGTTCTTGATCGATCTGGACCCTGCCAATATAGATGGAGAAGATCAATGTGGCCATACCCATACTGAACATCTGCCCCAAAAGGCGCATGGTTCCCAAAGTCCCTGATGCCGATCCATAGAACTTCTTCTCCACCGATCCCATGATGGCGTTCATGTTGGGAGACGAAAAGAAGGCGAAACCCAGGCCCAAGACCACCAATACCACGATGACAAGGGCGACGGCTGTTTCCGCTTTCAGGAACGAGAGCAGCAGCAGTCCAAAGGCGGTCAACGCCATCCCCGAGGAGGCCACGACCCTCGGCTCGATCCTATCGGAGAGACGCCCAGCCAATGGAGAGAGGATCGCCATGACGACGGGCTGCGAGACCAACACCAGACCGGCATTCTGCGGGCTGAGTCCCTTTATGTACTGAAGATAAAGGCTCAACAAGAAACTCACCGCGAAGGTCGCGCTGTAATTGATGAGCGCAGCGAGGCTCGAAAAGGCAAAAACGGTGTTACCCCTGAAAAGGGTCATCTCCAAGATGGGGTATTTTGTCCTTTGTTCCCATGTCACGAACGCCGTTATCCCCATCGCCCCGAGCAAGAGTAGCCCGGCCCCGGCGGAACCCGGCAGAAGCGAGAGGCCGAACATGACGGCCATGATGGACAACGCGTAAAGAACGGAGCCGAAAAGGTCGAACTCCTCTCCCTTCGCTTCCGCCCACTCCCCTTTCAGCCGCCACGAGAAATACACCGCGGCCACCCCCAAGGGGACGGGAAAGAAGAAGACGCTCCTCCAGCCGACCTGTTCGGTGAGCAGACCACCCAAAAAAGGCCCCAATGAGAGACCGCAGTAAACAGCCGCCACGTTCATTCCCATCGCCCGGCCCCTTTCCAGGGGTGGAAAGACCGACGCCAGTATAGCCACTCCCGTGGCGAAGATCATCGCGCTGCCGATTCCCTGGAGGGTTCGAAAGCCTATGAGCCATGAAGCCGTGGGGGAGACCCCGCACAGCAGCGAGGCCACAGTGAATACAGTGGTCCCAACGGCGAAGGCCTTCTTCCTTCCCAAGATGTCAGCCATTTTTCCCAAGGGGACCAGAGAAACGGCGCAAGACAGGAGAAAGGAAGTAGGAATCCAGCTCAACGAGACCGCGTCGACCGACAATTCCTCCTGAATCCAGGGCAGCGCGATGTTCACCGAGGAACCCAGAACCGGTGTCAGAAAACCGCTCAGCGTGGAGATGATCAAGGCGTGATGTCTGTTCCATGAATCAGTAGCGGCTTCAGGCCGCATGCACAAACCCTCTAGGCGGCCTTCGGCCGCAATCAAAGACTACGGAAACGACAGACAGCCTGCTATCCCCAAGGCCTCATGTCCCGGCCATCACTGCCGCGGAGGGGACGCACTTGCTCGATTCATGGCCACGCGACGATGAGGAGCCCGCCGAAGGCGGCCTTTGGCGCTCAGAAATACCCCCTCTCCCCCTGGCTGGCGAGGGCATCATCTCAAAGGCAACCTCAGCACCGACCAAGTGCCGCTTCTTGCTCCGAAGCCCAGCGCCCTCACATTGGTCACCACCGACGCCACCTTTCCGTCTATCTCCAAGGAGATCGCCCTTTCCCCCGCCTCCAGTCGCTCCTCGTCCCACTGGTCCGTGTCGGCGCTGAAGCCCAAAACGCGAATGTTGGTCACTACCACTGCTATGTGACTGGACTTCCTCGACTCCTCGACGACCTCCTGGGCCATCAGGTCTCTCGCCACCCACCGGTTCCCTCGCGAGGAGAAGGCGAGAACCTGTTTCTCCCTCACTACAAGGACAAGCTCTGTGGGAAACTCACCTGCGATGAGCGGGCCTAGGGGCAAGAGCAGCCCCGGCAAGAAGAAGGCAGGGACGAAGAGGAGTCCTCTAGAGCTCAAGGCATTCCCCCTTTGACTTTCGGACAAAGAGATTATATCTCTTCCGATCCGCGCTCTCCAGGGTCAAAATCCATGGCCCCCCAGAAAAAGGCCAGGGTATCAACCCCGGTGCTGGGCGCGCGAGGAGAGTTGGAAGGTCTGGGGATCGAATCACCTGTAAAGGACGAGTTGGTCTCCGGGCATTATCCGCTGATCCTTGAGTCCGTTCCAGCGGCAGATATCAGAGACTTGAACCCCGTATCTTCGCGCGATGGACCAAAGGTTCTCTCCCTTGTTCACCTTGTGAAACGTCGGCTGGGGCCTGCCCTTCGATGGCTTCTCCGCGCCGCCTTTTTCACCGGCGGCCCTCTTCGTTGCCTCCCCTCCGGCGCCCACCCCCCCTTTATGAGTCTTGGCCGAGTCGGAAGGGACCTTCAGCTCCTGGCCTTCCTTGAGACGGTGGACCGACGCTAGTTGGTTCAATCTCTGGATGGTCTCGACATGGGTCCCGTAGCGACGGGCGATCTCGCCCAGGTTCTCTCCTCTCTTGACTCGATGGACGATCACCTCTTGGCTTCCCTTTGCCACTATAAGGCCCTGAGAGGGCTTGAGGGCTGCAGGTATCCCTTGGGCAAGCCTAGCGGCCAAAAGCTCGCCCTTGCCCTCGGGCACCCTGATCTCGACATGGCCAGGAGGCGTAACGCCCCTTTTGAGCTGAGGGTTCAGGGCCTGAATCTCCGTCGCGGTCGTCCCGGCGAGTCTGGCGATGGCATCGAGCTCCAACGCCTCCGGAATCCTCACTCGGTCAAAGCGCCAGCCCTCCGCATGCCTCGTCTTGCCCAGCCCATAGGCCTCGGGGTCCCGTGCAACCGAGAGTGCGGCCAGAAACCTCGGGACGAAATCCCTGGTGGCCGGGCTCAGATCGGAATGGCGGCAAAGCTCCCAAAAACTCGTGGTGTTTCGCCTGACCATTGCCTCCCTGACCTTACCTTCTCCCAGGTTGAATCCCGCTATGGCCAGATCCCAGGAACTGAAGTCATCGTAGAGCTCTTTCAAATACCTGGCAGCGGCCGAAGTGGACTTCTCTGGATCCCGCCTATCGTCGATCCAGTGATCCATGCGAAGTCCAAGGCGTTTGCCGGTGGCCGTTCCGATTTGCCACATGCCCACGTGCCCTCCTGGGGACGAGGCCATGGGATTGAAACCACTCTCCACCAGGGCGAGGTATACGAGCTCCTCCGGGAGCCCTTCTCGTCTGAAGACCTCTCTCATCATGGGGAGATATCTTTGGGATCTGGATGCGGACTCTGTGAAGAGCTGGACACTCTCGCCGATGAAGGAGTTGACCTTGGCCTGGACCTCAGGGTAGTCCTCGGGGGCTATCTCCCAATCCAGACCGAGCCCCAGTGGCTCCTTTTCGCGAATCCTGAGCCTTTCCGCAAACGATCCGGTATCACCGGAGTAAAGGATGCGCGGGTCCACAGAAGCCACGAGATAGGACTCTTGATCCCGGGCGACAGGCACTACGGGGGCGACCTCCGGCGGGCGGTCCGGGGGGGCAGAAGGGGCGTAGTCCACCTCGCTTTCCCCCACCAGATGGACCATGTCCCCGAGCCCTTTTCTGGCGAGGGATGTGTCTGTGTCCTTGGAATAGAAGAAGGGGATCAAACCTTCATGGATCCTCACTGGGGGCTTTGCAGAGCAACCGGCCGAGACAGAGGCCAAGGTCCACACCAGACATAGCCTCCCGATGGAGACCATCCTTTTCTTTTGATCACGGCCCTTCACGCGACAGCTCCCAGCATGGTAGAATTCATCGGCCGTTGACAGGAATCTCTTCTGTAGCACAGAACGAGGGTTTAGTCAAATTCTCGAGCTTTTTTTGTCGAGCCCTCGAGGGCTCGGAAGCCGTGGTGTCGTCGATGGACGGATGGACCATATGGGTCTCGACTCCTGGTCATCCAGTCACGATACGAAAGGCTGTCCCCGGACTCTTTGGAAAAATCAGAGATGGTCTCATTTGCGATATGAGGCTATTCCACGCTTCGTGAGGTCGGCCGGTGCTGGGAAAAGAGGTCAAGGCGCATCTCAACGCGATGACGGATGAACTGAGTCGGGCGGCCAAGGCGTGTGCCAGTCATGGGGCACCCCTGGGTACACTGTTGTTCATCATGGCCTCCAGCGAGTTCCTCGCCCTCTACTTGGTGGGAAGCAGGCGACCCGCAGGTGCGCGGGGGAACAGGGCACTTTACCGTTTCATTTCCGGCTACTTCCCGCGCTTCAACAAGGACGCGCGCGACGAGCGTGGGCGGTTCATGCGGATTCGCGTCCCGCTCTTGAGGCAAGGAGGCAAGGCCTTCAAGCGGATGAGGGTCTCCCATGCCCTGATCCATCTTTACAAGAGAGGCGTACTGGAGGACCTCGTAGCCCCTCCCTCCGCCGAGGGACGTTGCGTGCTGATGGGTGTCGGGCGATGGGGCTTTCAGATCCAGGTCGACCACTTCCATGAAGATTTCCAGGAGGCGCTCCAGGGGTTCAAGACAGGGGTCCTTTCCGATCCACTCCTTGCACAATCCTATCTGCGGCGTTTCCGCCACCTGCACGGCTGGAAGCTCCCTTGAGTTAAATGACCGCACGGGAGCGGCGTCTCTCGGAGCGGCTTGCCTGCCTGCCGCGCCACGCTTGGTGCAGGCAGGGCGGAGGCGCTTGGATTTTCCGGGATTCGGACATGTGGGGAAGCCCTCTCGGCCGGAAAGCACGGCCGAGCCCGACCGGATCTTGTTGAGACCAAACGGACCAAGTAGACGAAACAGACGGAATAGACCAGATAGACCGAACAGACGGAACAGACCAGATAGACGGAATAGACGAGATAGGCCAATCCCGCCACCTCCCTGACCAGTTGCCCCTTGAGGATAGCTCTTGGCTGGGCTATCCTGTTGATGAGATGGGCCAGGGCCGCGCCGTGGAGGGCCCTTTAGGGCCCGGAGCGGAGGGTCAGGTCCGGTGTAAACGAATGACTTTGTAGCGGGGCCTTTCATGATCCCCATCGTCTCTGTGGTTGGGACCTCAGGCATTGGAAAGACGACCCTGCTGGAGAAGCTGATCCAGGAGCTCAGGTCCAGGGGGTACCGTTTGGCCGCCGTGAAACATGACACCCATGGCTTCGACATAGATCATGAGGGCAAGGACTCCTGGAGGCTCAAGGCCGCGGGCGCCAATGTGGTGGTGATCTCTTCCCCCTCCAAGATGGCCATGATCGAGGACACTCAAAGGGATCACACCCTGGAGGAAATCCGCGACCGCCTCGTTGGAAGGGTTGACTTGATAATATCAGAGGGATACAAGCGAGAACCTCATCCCAAAATCGAGGTGTTCCGTGCGATCCGCGGCCGGGGGCTCCTCTGCGGATCCGATGACAATCTGATCGCCGTTGCCAGCGATGTACCGTTGGACCTCAGTGTTCCATGCATACAGATCGACGACGCCAAATCCCTGGCGGATCTCATCGTTGAACGATTTCTCGGCGACAGGCAGGCTGCGAAATGACGGGGGCCGTACTGGCAGGCGGCGAGAGCCGACGCATGGGGAGGGACAAGGCCTTCCTGGAAGTGGGAGGCCAGCGCATCATCGACCGGACTCTTGCGGTTCTGGGCCGGTTGTTTACCAAGCTTCTCATCGTCACGAACAGTCCTGCGGATTACGCTTACCTGGGCGTGCGGATGGTCTGCGACCTGCTGCCGGGTCGGGGGGCGCTGGGAGGGCTTTACACAGCCCTGTTCTTCTGCACTACCCCGCGCGCCTTCGTGGTGGCATGCGACATGCCGCTGCTCAAGGCCGAGGTGATCGGACATCTCGTAGCGCAACCTGGGAAATGGGATGTGGTGGTGCCCCAGATGGGCGATCACGTCGAACCTCTTCATGCCGTGTATTCTCGCAAATGTCTGCCTCACATAGAGGATCTCCTCGAGAGGGGGGGGAGGAAGGTCACGGACTTCTACCCCAGGGTTCGGGTTCGGAGGGTGCCGGAAGAGGAGATCAGGACCCTGGATCCGTGGCTCCTCTCATTTCGCAACGTCAATACGCCACAGGAGGTCGAGGCGATCCTGGATATAACCAGACGGGTCGGTGTGTTGCAGGGCCCTCAGCCTGGAGGCTCCGCGTAGGCCCTCAAGATCTTGTTGATGATCTCCGTGGTGGATATCCCCTTCCTGAGAGGAAGCCTGACAACCCTCCCCCCCCTGGCTTCCACCAGCTCTCGACCGATGATCTCCGAGTCGGGCCAGTCCGCCCCTTTTGCCAGGATGTCCGGCTGAACCGTGGCGATGAGTGAGTAAGGGGTCGGCTCGTCGAAGGGGATTATCATGTCCACACTGGAGAGCCCCGAGAGGACCAAGGCCCGTTCCTCGAGGGGTATCACAGGGCGACGCGGCCCTTTTATCCGGCGGACGGATTCGTCGGTGTTGATGCCCACCACCAACAGGTGTCCCAAGGCCTTTGCCTGCTGCAGGTAGAGCACGTGGCCGGAGTGGAGTAGATCGAAGCAGCCGTTGGTAAAGACGATCACATCTCCTCTCCGCCTCGCCTCCTCGAGAATGGGGATCGCTTGGCTTCTGGATACGAACTTGCGCGAAAGGCTACGATAAGGGTCCATCTCGACTTCGCACATCGATCGAAATCATTCGGCCGCGGCCAACCCACCAGCCTTGACCCCGTAGCGTTCCCGCAGCGCGCCACGGGCGTTTCCACGCAGCCAGAAGGCGTGAATCCAGAGGGCCGCAGGCCGGTAGATGGCATGCGAGAACTTTGTGAAAGGGAGCAGAAGCAGCAATTCGAACGCGGCGATCATGTGTATCAGGAACACTATGTATCCGGAGATCGTCCCCTGGGGCAGATACACGGCCACCTCTACCACGAATCCCGTGGCGGTCGTCACCCACAACATCCACAACAAGAGCCAGTCGGAAAAGACGGAACGTTCGAAGGAAGGTCCGCCTTTGCCTACCATGCGAAGCCACAGTGCCACCGTGGTCCCGTAAAGGACGACGAGGCCTGAGATCGTCCCCAAGGCCCTCGCAGGGTAATACAGAGGGACATGCGATCCAGGTTCCTTGAAGAGCAGGTCCAACGCAGTGGCCCCGAAGAGCCCCATGAAGCCCCACATGATGCAGAGGTGCACAAGGCGG
>Ga0068707_1000749_pt1 | contig 21806 bp, 16 predicted proteins | sample YNPNPMetaG_FD_66600 | JGI IMG/M metagenome (GOLD analysis project Ga0068707, IMG submission 66600) | Anoxygenic and chlorotrophic microbial mat microbial communities from Yellowstone National Park, USA - YNP NP MetaG | ecosystem: Environmental > Aquatic > Thermal springs > Hot (42-90C) >...
GATGACGGACAGAGGGTGCACCTCAGTCACAGAGGCGGTGACAAAAGCATCGGCCAGGCTCAGATAGCCCGGCACATCCTCGTACTCCACGCAGCCGGTGAAAAGCACCTTTTCGCCGACACCGGATTTCTGAGCCTGATCCCTCAGGTTATCCACCTCTGGCCCGTCTCCGACCAGAAGCAGATAGAGGGCAGGTAGCTCCTTGCTGACCGTAGCGAAGGCCCTCAGCAGGAAAGTCAGGTTCTTCTCTGGTGCAATACGCCCCACGTAAATCATCACTTTGGCCGATTCCGGCAACCCCAGCTCGCCCCTGCGGCGTCGCCTGCGCGGATTCCGGAAAGGCTCCAGGTCTATGCCATTGGGGATGATTTCGATGTGGGAGGTCACGCCATAGCTGCGTAAGACATCATACAGACCCTTTGAAGGGGCGATAACCAGATCGCATTGACTGGTGAAAGAAGGCAGATAGGCTTCCAGAAAAATTTGGGTCAGAGCGGCGGGCAGTATCGGCAAGTAGTGGTGCGCATAAAGATCATAGCGCGTATGGTTGGTGAAGACAAGGGGGATACCGTATCTTTTGCTACATCGGACGGCGATGCGGCCCGTGATGAAGGGATGATTGGCATGGAGGATGTCCATGGTCTTACACTTATTCCAGGCCGTCCGGGAGAAATTGAAATTGATATAATAACCGGTGTTGGAGAGAGGAATGGCCGGAGAACGGATGACCCTCAATTCTTCGTCTTCATAGTCCAGATTCCCCAGGGTAAAGACAAATACCTTGTGCCCCTGGTCTTCCAAAACTTTTTTGTGCTGGGAGACAAAGTTGGTAATGCCATTGATGTAGGGCTTATAAACGTCTACCAATAACCCAATGCGCATCCTTCCATCTCCTTGCCATCTCACCCATCACGAATCGAGGGCGAAATATGCAGGCTGAGATTGTGACCATTGGCACGGAACTCTTGCTGGGCAAGACCATAGACACCAATGCGGCCTACATCGCTCAACAATTGGCCACGATTGGCCTGGACCTGTACTACAAGACAACCGTGGGGGACAATGAAGGACGCATAGCCTCTGTCCTGCAACAGGCCCTGGCCCGCTCCGATGTGGTCATCACCAGTGGGGGTCTGGGTCCTACTGTAGACGATGTCACCCGCCAGGCCGTGGCCAAAGCAACCGGTCGGGAACTGGTGCTGGATGAGAAGTTGCTGGCCCAGATCGAGGCTCGTTTCGCCAGGCACGGCTTCACCATGAGCGAGAACAACCGCCGCCAGGCTTACATTCCCCAAGGAGCCATACCCATTGAGAACCCCGTGGGTACTGCCCCGGCTTTCATTGTGGAAACAGGGCAAGGTCTGATCATCTCACTGCCCGGAGTGCCCCGTGAGCTAAAGCACCTGATGGAAACCCGGGTCATACCCTTCCTGAGAGAGAAGCTCCAAACAGGCCAGGTCATCATTAAGAGCAAAATCCTGCGCACCTGCGGCATTGGCGAGAGCACCGTGGATAGCTGCATCGGTGATTTGATGCGCTCCAGCAATCCCACCGTGGGCCTGACAGCCCACCCGGGCCAGACAGATGTGCGCATCACAGCCAAGGCCGAGAACGAAGCTCAGGCTGACCGCCTGATCGCTGAGATGGAAGCAAAGCTGCGCGAGCGACTGGGTGATGTGATCTACGGCGTTGAAGAGCAGAAGTTGGAAGATGTAGTGGCGGCTATGGTGGCCGAACGAGGTTTGAGCGTTGCCATCGTGGAAACCAATACCCAGGGCCTCATCGCTCAGCGGCTGGAGAGCGTCTCTCAAGACAGACCAATCTTGCGGGCCAGCTACGTCGTCAGTTGCCCAGAAGATGTGCTCGCCATCATGGGCGCCCTTCGCTCTCTCATCGCGGAGCACGGCCTTGTCAGCACCCAGGTAGCCACAGCCGCGGCCGTGTCTCTACGGGAAATGACGTCAGCAGACATGGGCCTGGCTGTGTTTGGGAGCATGGAAGAAGGGCAGGGGCTTTTTGCAGAAAACACCGGCAAAACCTGTCTCGCTCTCAGTACGGCGGAGAGCACAACCCAAAGGACCTGCCAATATGGTGGGACCAACGAGTTGGTCAAAGGTTGGGTCTCCAATGCAGCCCTGGATATGATCCGGCGTAATCTTATCAAAACGTAACCGTTCAGCGAAGCTTCGCCTCAAACCGAGCGAAATCTTGCTCTGTTCGTAAAGAATTCCGGGTGTCAAGGATTTCAACCCGCCAGGGCTGGCAATCAATCGCCAGGCTAAAGGGTAGGGCGGAATTCATTCGCAACCAATCTCTTCATCTCCTCCAGATCGCCCGGTGTGTTGACATTGAAAAAAGAAAGATGCTGGGGATCCAGGACGTCCACCTCATCTTCCTCAATATAGCGTACCCGCACTTCAGGGAAGAAGTCAATAATTTTCAGCCCTCCCCGGGCCAGAAGGCGATCAATGGGTTCCAGACAGTTCTTGGAATAGATGGCGTGCAAAGGTTCGGGAAGGCCGCCTATCCTGGGAATAACCACATCGTGCTCACAAGCCAGAAAGACCATATAACGCAGGAGAGCGGGATTGAGGAAAGGCATATCACAGGCGACCACCAGGCTGTAAGTATGGGTGGCTGCTCTGAGACCGGAGTAGATACCACCCAGCGCCCCCTTGCCGGGATAGACGTCACCCACCAATCTTGCCCCCAGGTGACTGTACTTCTCCGGGGAATTGGTGACGATGATCACCTCGTCACTCAAGCTGGCCAGCCTGGCTATAACCTGCTCGATCAGGGGACGGCCGTTGACATAGATGAAGGATTTGTCCATCCCCAGGCGTGAGCTCCGGCCTCCGGCCAACACGACGCCACTGACGGTGAGCATGGTGATTTCTCCTAAAGTCTCGGCTCACGGATCACGAATCTCATGCTCCCAGAACAGAGCCCATGAAATTCCGCTGCCCCCGGATGAATTCCTGGGCTGCCAGAGCCTTTTTCCCGGCCAGTTGTACCTCTTCCAACACCAGAGCGTCAGTGCCGGTGACCACGGCCACTTCGCCATCCAGGCTGATCACCCGGCCGGGCTTCTCGTTACTGAGGCCCAATGTCACCGGCCGGGCACGCAGGATTTTGAGTAGCCTGCCCTGCCAGCAGGTGTAGGTGCCGGGCCAGGGATGGTAGGCCCGCACGCGGAGCCAAAGAGCAGTGGCAGGCAGTGACCAATCCAGCAGGCCGTCTTTCTTGGTGACCATCCGGCAATAGGTGGCCAGGCTGTTATCCTGGGGCTGGGGGACGAGCTGGCCATCTAACCAGCGAGGCAGCGTCTCAACCAGCAGCCCGGCCCCCAGGTGGGCCAATTTGACACTCAGCGACCCGGTTGTGTCCTGGGGCTCGATTTTACACCCGGCCTGGGTCAGGATCGGGCCAGTATCCAGTCCCTCATCCATGAGCATGAGGGTGACGCCCGTTTGCTCCTCCCCAGCCAGGATCGCAGCGGCGATGGGAGCAGCTCCCCGGTAGCGAGGCAAAAGAGAGGCGTGGACATTGAGACAGCCGTGGGGAGGGATAGCCAGCACTTCAGGGGGCAGAATCTGGCCGAAAGCGGCCACAACGATCACCTCAGGCATCAGTTCTTTCAGTTCCGCTACCACCTCAGGCCGACGCAGTGAGAGCGGCTGCAAGACGGGCAGCCCGTGAGCCAGAGCCAGCTTCTTGATCGGCGGAGACCCTATTTTCTGCCCCCGCCCGGTGGGTTGGTCGGGCTGGGTCACTACGGCCACGATTTGATATGACCTAACCAGTGCCTCCAGAATGGGCACGGCGAACTCCGGCGTGCCCATAAAAACCAGACGCTTCATTTCTCACCTCCCACTGGTTTGATTCTATCACATTTTAGAGTCGCCGACAAGTGTGCCACCCATTCTAAATCATTCGGAGAAAGGATCTTCTTTTGACTTTTTACAGGAATGTGGTTAAAATAGGATAACTAACGAAAGAAAGGAGAACTACGATGGCACAAGAGATGGGCCCCACGCCTGGAGGTGAACTCACCGATCAGGACAAGTTGATGGCTGCCTTATCATATCCGATCCCTATCATTGCGATCATCATTCTCCTGGTAGAGGATATGAAGAAGCGCGCCTTTCAGAAATACCATGCTGTGCAGGCTCTGGCTGTTAACATCGCGCTGTGGGTGATCATTGTTATTCTCAGTTGCGTGTTGGGCACTGTGTTAGGAGCCATAACCTTTGGCCTGGGGGCAGTCTGCGGATTTGTCCCTCTGGTGCTGTGGTTCGTCACCCTCTACTGGGCCTACCTGGCCTATCAGGGTCAGTACTTCAATATCCCGGTCATCACCGATTTCATCAAAGGGCAAGGCTGGGTGTGAATCCAGGGGGAACCCTGGTTGTAAGCCCCCCCTCAAAATGAGGTGAGGGGCTTTTTATCTGCTTCATCCTCAGCTCACCTCTTGTTTGAGGTCAACCTGTCATGGGTAAGCTGATCCTGGTTCTTGGCGGCGCACGGAGCGGCAAAAGCACTCACGCCCAGAAGCTGGCCAGGGAGATGGCGGCAAATTCAGGCCTGGTGGCTTATGTGGGCACAGGTGTAGCCTGTGACGACGAGATGCGCGCCCGTTTCGAAAAGCATCGCCACTCCCGTCCCCCTCAATGGGCGACCATTGAAGCGCCCACAGAGGTGCCTCAAGTGATCCAGAGGATGGGGAGAGAGTACACCGTGATGATCGTGGACTGTCTGACGACTCTCCTCACCAACTGGCTGGCCGAGATGGGGCAACTGGAGGAACCCGGCGAAAACATGGCCGGGTTGGAGGAAGCCATCCTGGGGCGGGTTAAGGAATTGGTACAGGCAACCAGGGAAACCCAGGCCGCGGTCATCGTGGTGTCCAATGAGGTGGGCCTGGGTATCGTGCCAGCTTTTAAGGCCGGGCGCGTATTTCGCGACCTGGCCGGCCTGGCCAATCAGGTCATCGCTCGCGAAGCGGATGAAGTATATATGATGTGGGCTGGCATACCCCACAAAATCAAAGGGTAGCTCTATGGATAAATTACAAAGCACCATCAACCGTATCAGGCCCCTTGACCGGGAGGCCATGCGTCAGGCTCAGACCCGCCAGGACAGCCTGACCAAGCCCCAGGGCAGCCTGGGCCGTCTGGAGGAGCTGGCGGTCAAGGTGGCTGGCATCCAGGGCACAGCTCAGCCCAGGATCAGAGACAAAGTCATCGTCACCATAGCTGGTGATCACGGTGTGGCTGCTGAGGGGGTAAGCCTCTTCCCCCAAGAGGTCACGGCTCAGATGGTCTATAACTTTCTGCGGGGTGGAGCGGGGATCAACGTGCTGGCCCGCCACGTGGGCGCCAGAGTGGTGGTGGTAGATATGGGCGTGGCTGCCGACCTCGAACCCCATCCAGAGCTTTTGGTCAAAAAGGTAGCCTATGGGACGAAGAACATGACCCAGGGGCCAGCCATGAGCCGTGAGGAGGCCATCCGGGCCATCGAGGTGGGGATTGAAATCGTGGAGTCAGAGTTGGGCCGAGGAATGGACATCGTGGGCACAGGAGACATGGGCATCGGCAACACCACGCCTTCCAGCGCCATTGTTGCGGCCCTCACCGGAGCGCCCGTGGCCGACGTGACCGGGCGCGGGACGGGGATTGGCGACGAGCAGTGGGCTCACAAGGTCGAGACCATTGAGCGAGCCCTGGCCCTCAATCGCCCCGATCCGGCCGATCCGCTGGAAGTGCTGGCCAGGGTTGGAGGTCTGGAGATTGGGGGCATTGCCGGGGTCATTCTCGGTGCAGCGGCTCACCGCCTGCCTGTGGTCATTGACGGTTTCATCTCCGGGGCCGGAGCCCTGATCGCTGCCGAACTCGCCCCTCAGGTCAAAGACTATCTCATCGCTGCTCACCTCTCGGTGGAGCAGGGACATCGCCTGGTGCTGGAGCGATTGGGGCTCACCCCTCTGCTCAACCTCAACATGCGTCTGGGGGAAGGCACCGGGGCCGCTCTGGGCATCTCCCTGGTCGAGGCGGCGGTCAAAATTCTCAATGAAATGGCTACCTTTGCTGAAGCAGGAGTGTCTGAAGCCGTAGAGTAAACCATGGGTTTTCTGGAGGCAGTACGCTTTCTGACCTTCATACCGTTGCCGGCCAGGGATGCTTCACCGGAGGAAGTAGGCCGTTCCACGGCCTGTTTTCCCCTGGTAGGGATGCTTCTGGGCTCCATTCTGGTTCTGGCTGATGCGTTATTGGGGAAGATATGGTCGCGCCTGCTGGTCAGTGCGGTGTTGGTAGTGCTGTGGGTCATCCTGACCGGAGGGCTGCATCTGGACGGCCTGGCCGACACCGTGGACGGTCTGCGTGGCGGTCATGGGCGAGAGGAACGGTTGGCGATTATGAAAGACAGCCGCCTGGGCACTTTCGGTGGGGTGGCTGTCTTTTGCTTGCTGATCCTCAAGCTGGTCTTTGTCAACGAGCCAGGCCCGGCCTGGCGTGGGCGAGGGCTCTTGCTGGCCCCTACTCTGGGGCGCTGGGCCATGGTTTACGGCATCTGGGCTTTCCCCCCGGCCCGGCCGGGGGGAATGGGCAGCCTCTTCAAAGAGCACAGTGGGCTACGAGAATTGGTCCTGGCTACGATGTTGGCTTTGATTGTGGCCCTTCTGCTATTCCACCTCTGGGGGCTGGCCATTCTGGGCGGGCTCTGGCTGACGGTGGCCTTGCTCGGTTGGGCTCTCACCAGAGCCCTGGGCGGGCTGACGGGTGACACCTACGGGGCTCTCTGCGAAATCAGTGAGGTTTTGGTCCTGGCTATGGTGGCCCTGGCAAGATCGTTGTTGACTTTTGGCTGATCTGAGAGTATAATGTCTCTAACGGTCCAGATGGAGAGTGTGAGATGAGTGTGCGGAGTATCCCAACCATCAGCCAACCCCAACAGCCGGTCCATCCCCAGGCCATGCCCTCTCTGAAGCTGCCGCCCCTCCACGCCGGTGACCGCCTGTCCCGTGCCGAGTTCGAGCGGCGCTATCAGGCTCATCCGGAGATCAAGAAAGCCGAGCTCATCGAAGGAGTGGTCTACATGCCAACACCGGTTCGCTTTGAGCAGCATGGACAGCCCCATTTTAACATCATCACCTGGTTAGGTACGTATTGCGCTGCCACTCCCGGCATATTGGCAGGCGGTGATAATGCTACCGTCCGGCTGGACCTTGAAAACGAGGTCCAACCGGATGCGTTGTTGCGTCTGGAGCCTGGAGTTGGGGGCCGCTCACGCGTTACAGAGGATGACTACCTGGAAGGTCCACCGGAGTTGATCGTTGAGATCGCCACCAGCAGCGCGGCCTACGACTTGTACGACAAAAAGCGCGTCTATGCACGCAGCGGGGTCCTGGAATACCTGGTTGTGCAGATGTATGAGCAACGTCTGGATTGGTTCATCTTGCGGGAGGGGGTTTATGAGGCGTTGAAGCCCGATGACAGGGGGGTGCTGCGTAGCGAAACGTTCCCGGGGCTCTGGCTGCAGCCGTCCGCCCTCTGGTCAGGCGACCTGGCGGCGATGTTGGCCGTGCTGCACGAAGGGCTGGCCTCGCCGGAGCACGCCGCTTTCCTGGTACGTTTGCAAACACAACGCGACGTAGGGTAAAGGTCAGGCAACCGTAGATTTTCTGTCCAGCAAACTGCTCCCAAATAGGGTAGGATATATCTCAGAAGGCTTCTCCAGTTGGAGGGATTTTGGAAGGAGGGCTACCAATGGGTGGTTGGGAGCAGGTGTTACACCTGTTGCTGGTCATAGTGACCGTGGCCCTGGGCGGGCTTTTTCTCGGAGGGCTGATCCTCATCGGCCTGGTTCGCCTTCAAATCAGGGACCATTAGACCTGCGCAATGGGCCAAGGGGTATAGTGGGTAGAGGGAAGGCATAGCTTCGCCCTTTTTACCAGGGGGAGCGACCCGCCTTCCCGCCGAAGGCAATGCCCTCGGCTACCCGCCATGGCATTGCCTTCGGCTATGCGGATAAGAGCGCGGAGGTTCGTGCGAGCCTCCGCGCCTTTTGGTTCTTGTCAAAATGATCGAGAGAGCGTAAAATAGGGCAGTTCCACTGGTGCTGTGCCGGGAAAGAAGGAGAGGAAAGGGAACATGAGCCATGAGTTCGATCTGGCCGCCATCCGGCAGGCCCTGCGCCATCCTTTACCTGGTCAGGCGGCTCAGATGCGCATGTCCACCCGGCCACGGTTCGGCCTGGAAGCCCGCCCGCCGGGGCACCAGCCCAGGCAGGGTGGTGTTCTGATCCTGCTCTATCCCAAGGATGGCCGCCTCCATTTCCCCCTCACCCGCCGTACTGAGAAGGTGGAGGAGCACAAGGGTCAGATCTCGCTGCCTGGCGGGGCACGCGAGGGCGATGAGCCATTGGCGTGGACCGCGCTGCGCGAGACCTGCGAAGAGTTAGGAGTGGATCCCCAGAGTGTGGAGGTTTTGGGCGCCCTGACGCCACTCTACATCTTTCCCAGTGACTACTGTATTACTCCCTATGTTGCGGCGCGGCCAGATCGCCCGACCTTTGTCCCTGACCCGGTGGAAGTAGCCGAGGTGCTGGAGGTCCCTCTGGCCACTCTGCTGGACCCAACCATACGGCGAGAAGAAGAGTGGGTGTTACACGGCATCGCTACTCGCGTGCCTTTCTACCAGATAGGCGAGCACAAAGTCTGGGGAGCCACAGCCATGGTGCTGAGCGAGTTCGCGGCTGTATTAGGCGACCGGTGACAGGACAGCAAAGGCAATGAAAAGGCAACCTCAAACGGTTGCCTTCCCTTTGCCTCTCACCATGATACGCCGCTCTGTTTCTATTCTTATCTTAGCCAGTGTGATGGTGCTTCAGGCGGCTTTCTCCTTTTCCATGCCCAGGCTTTCCAGATAAGCCAGGACCTCCTCCTTCGCTTTCTCAAAATGCCGCATCAGAACGGCGTCCGAGCCTTTGATGGCACTGATGGCTCGCCTGGCACAGGTTGAACAACCCAACGAGGCTTTGTAGCTCCCCAGGTCACAATTCATGCAATCGCACAACCTGATCATCATCAGGCAGAAAGCCAAACTGTCTTCATGCGTTTCTGGCAGGGCAGCCACGCGCTCAACCAGTTTCTGCCATTGACCACCATCCCTTAACCCTTTCAGAGCAGAAACGCTTCGGTGAGGGAAAAGTATTTCAGTCCGTGGATACATCTTAGGAGACACCTCTTGTTTCCTTTACCTTAAAATTTTATTCAGGCAGATTCCTACATCCAGACGATGCGCAATCTGTCAGGCTGATACAAGCGAGAACCGCTCTCCGTGTGGGCTTGTAAGTCCTTGAACTTCACATAAAATCTGATAATGGTTCTCAATAGAATATAGTAGCATACCTTCACGCTGTTGTCAAGGGTTCTGGCTATTTTTTAAGGTTGGGAGTGCAATGACTTTACAGAAACGCCAGCTTGTGCTAGAATCCTATTGGTCCTATGGTCCAAATTCAGCCGGAGGCAGCGCCTTCGGCTCCCGCTGTGGAGGTCGGCGATCCCAACGATGTATCTGACTCCTGAAGAGAAAGCCATGCTGGCTGGGGATCTCGGTCCTGGGGTAAAAAGGGCTATGGAGATCATTGTTGCCCTGGGCAAGATATATGGCGCGCAGGAATTGGTAACGGTCCAGAGTGTCCAGGTCGCGGGCGTCAGTTACAAGAACCTGGGTGACGCTGGAGTGGAATTCCTGCAAGAGTGGGCGGAACAGGGGGCGCGAGTCCGCGTACCCACCACGCTCAACCCGGCCGGCATGGACCTGAGCCATTGGCGAGAACTGGGCATCTCCGCCGAATTCGCCCACAAACAGATAGCGGTCATCGGGGCTTTCAAAGCGATGGGCATCATCTCCAGTTGTTCTTGCACACCCTATCTCACAGGTGCTCTCCCAACCTTGGGGCAGCATATCGCCTGGAGTGAATCGTCGGCCGTCAGCTTTGCCAATTCGGTTTTGGGGGCACGCACCAACCGCGAGGGTGGCCCCAGTGCCCTGGCCGCAGCGATCACCGGGCGTACGGCCAGGTATGGCCTGCATCTGGATGAGCACCGCCGGGCGACCCATATCGTTGAGGTTCGCTGCCCGGTGACGTCGGAGGCAGATTTTGGAGTGTTGGGATACCTGGTGGGGAGGCGAGTCCAAAACGGAGTGCCGTATTTCAAGGGATTAGGGGATAGGGAACAGGGGATGTTGAAAGCTTTAGGGGCGGCTATGGCGGCCAGCGGGGCGGTGGCCCTCTATCACGTGGAGGGAGTGACGCCGGAGGCACGGGCAGGGGATGTCGTGGCGGCTGAGGCCGAAACTGTCCTCATAGACAGCCTGGACGAAGGATATGCGGCCTTGAATTCTCCCGTGGACGAAATCGATCTGGTCAGCATTGGCTGTCCCCACGCCTCATTGGCCGAGGTCGAGGAAGTCGCCCGCTGGCTGGAAGGCAAACGGGTGAAGGCAAAGCTGTGGATCACCACGGCCCGGGAGATCAAAGAGCGAGCGCAGGAGCAGGGCCTGGTAGAGCTGATAGAGGCGGCGGGGGGCAGGGTGGTGGCCGACACCTGCCTGGTGGTAGCTCCTATCGAGGCATTGGGGCTGCGAAGCCTGGCCACCAACTCGGCCAAAGCAGCCTTCTACGCCCCAACGCACTCCGGGCTTATGGTGCGCCTGGGAAAGCTGGAGCAGTGCCTGGAGGCAGCGGTGAGAGGGAGGTGGCCCGGCTGAGACCGGGAATTGTCAACGGGTCTGAGGTAGAGCATTGCTGTGCAAAGAATCGGAGAAAAAGGAGTGGAATCTGGCGGGGTATTCCGTTCATTTCTTCCTGACGATATTGAACAATTTCCTGTCCTTTGTCAGTATGCATCTGCTCACGGTCCCCTTGCCTCTCTACGTGGAGCAGATGGGTGGAAGCCCCTCTCAGGTCGGGTTGGCGATGGGGGCCTTTGCTATGGCGGCCATCCTGGCGCGGCCTTATGTGGGGCGATTGGTGGACAAACTGGGTGGCAAACCCAGTCTGCTTCTGGGCTCATTACTCTTTACCGTCGGTCCGCTGCTTTACATTGTCTCTCATTCAGTGCCAGTCCTGCTGCTGGCCCGGTTCCTCCATGGCTTTAGCATCTCGGCCACCAGCACAGCGTTCATCGTCATCATTGCTGCCCTGGCTCCTCCTGGACGGAGCGGCGAGGCCATCGGCCTGAGTGCCGCGGCCATGCCTGTTTCTTTGATGATAGCTCCGGCCCTGGGCGCGGATCTGCTCAAGTCATGGGGATTTGTCCCCCTCTTTATCCTCTCCGCCTCCGTAGCTGCCTTGAGCTTGCTGGTAGCTCTCTTCATTGTCGAGCCCCGGTCAACAGACCCCAATGATCGGAGCGGTAAGGAAAGCGAGGGCACATTCCTGCAGGTTATCCGACTGCGTAGCGTCTGGGTCCCCTCTGGAGCGATGGGCATATTGGCGGTTTCTTATGGAGCCATTACCACCTTCCTGCCCCTTTCCGCCGTCCAACAAGGCATCGCCAATCCGGGGCTCTTCTTCACCGCCTATGGTCTGACCGTCATTGTCGCTCAGGTCCTGGCGGGGCGGGTCTCAGACCTGATGGGCAGGCAGCGGGTGATGGTGCCAGGGATGATCCTGTTGGCCCTTGCTTTCCCCATGCTGGCCTGGACGCGAAGCCTCCCTCTGCTCCTGGTCGTGGCGGTCCTCTATGGTCTGGGGTTTGGGGCCGTACGGGTTAACCTGAACGCTTTGTTGGTAGACAACGTGCCGGCCATGATACGGGGAATGGCCATGAGCATCGCCTACGGCAGTTTCGACCTGGGCATGGGATTGGGCCCTTATCTGTTGGGCTGGGTGGCCCAAAGCTGGGGTTATCCGGCCATGTATGGCTCGGTAGGAGTTGTCAGTCTGTTGGGCTGGGCGGCCTTTGCTCTTTTGACGTAACCGCTCAGCCCGATTGAAATCGCTCCCCTTGGGCGCTTCGCGCCGGGTGTCGGCCTGCGCCGACATCCCTCTGATACGCAAAATGGCAGGATGGTCGGCGAAGGCCGACCATCGGCCGCAGGCTCAACCGCTGAGCAATTACCTTTTGACGAAAGGGTAGCATCGCTTGCTACAAAGAGGTAAAGATGATAAAATATTTAATGCATTCTTGAGAGGACAGGGGAGATACATGGCCAAAGGGTTTTTCCACTGGCAACGGTTTATGGACAGCCTGCAAAGGGGTTGGGTTGAACTGGCTTTGGCTGGGGTGTTGCTGAGTGCTGCGGCCTTACGCCTGTATCATGTCAATTGGGACGAACTCCAGCACGTCCATCCCGACGAGCGCTGGATTGCCATGGTCGCTTCGGACATCGCCTGGCCTGAAAACTTTAAAGACATCCTTGATCCCCGCCGGTCCACTCTGAACCCTCTATGGATTCCCCGGCAAAATACTGTCCGTAATTACGCCTATGGCCACCTTCCCCTCTATTTGTTGGTTCTGGTCGCCCACCTGCTGACCCATCTGGCTCCTCTGGCTCAGCATCTCTCCGCTTACCCCGAACTGGCCAGGGCAGCAGGCGAGCTGGCCTTCATGAGCAGCTACAGTCACATTAATCTGGTGGGTCGGGTCATCTCGGCCCTGGCTGACCTGGGCATTATCTACCTGGTATTCCTTCTGGGTAAGCACGTCTACGACAAACGGGTGGGTCTCCTGGGAGCGACTTTCGTCACCTTTACGGTCATGCACATTCAGTTGTCTCATTTTTGCGCCTTTGATGTGGTGACCACTTTCTTCGCCGTGTTGACCGTCTATGGCGCAGTCAGGCTGGCCCAGCGGGGTGACAGTTTCAGCGCCATCATGGCTGGTGGAGCCGCAGGTCTGGCGGTGTCCTCCAAATTCAGCGCCATACCCATCCTCTTAACTGTGGTGGTGGCATGTGGGCTCAGAGCCTTCAGTAGGGGGGCAGGGAGAGAGGCCAGCAGCCGAAAGCCGGCAGGCAGTCTTGGGCGAGCGCCTGGCCTTTTGCTGCTCGGCCTGTTGGCAGCGGCTCTCGCCTTTGTCCTCACCTCACCCTTTGCCATTCTGGACGCCAAGGCCTTTCTGGAGCAGGTGAAGCAGCAGGGGGGCATGGTACAAGGGACTAACGACTGGCCCTTTACCCGCCAGTACCGGGGCACCCTGCCCTATATCTATCACATCGAGCAGCAGTTGCGCTGGGGGATGGGTTGGCCTCTGGGTCTGGTGGCCTTTCTCGGTCTGGCCTGCATCCTCTGGCGGGCTGTCCGTCGCAGATGCCGGGGCGAGGAATGGGTCATCCTCTCCTGGGTGGTACCCTACTTTTTGATCACCGGCAGCTTCATGGTCAAATTCATGCGTTACATGCTGCCCCTCACGCCCTTCCTGTCGCTGATGGGCGCGGAGATGCTCCTTACTTTTTACGTTTCACTCTCCACGCTTCACGGTGCAAGAGGCACAATATCTCGTACCCTGTGTCTCACCTTCTGCGCTCTGGTAGTCGTCTCTTCTATCTTCTACTCCCTGGCCTTCATCAGCATCTACTCCCGGCCCCACACCTGGATTGAGGCTTCGCGCTGGATCTACACCCACGTGCCTGACGGCTCGGTGATTGCCACCGAGCACTGGGACGATGATCTGCCCAAGCCCCTGCCCGGAGCCGGTCAGAACATTGGCGCTCACGGCTATCAGCTCCTGGAAATGCCCATGTATGAGCCGGATACCCTGGACAAATATGCTTTGCTCAAGGATATATTGTCTCAGGCCGATTACATTATCCTGGCCAGCAACCGTCTCTATCGCACCATCCCCCGTCTGCCGCAGCGTTACCCCATCTCCACCCGTTACTACGAACTCCTTTTCGCCGAGAAATTGGGCTTTCGCCTGGAGAAGGTTTTCACCTCCTATCCTGGCCTCTTGGGCTGGACTATCGTGGACGACGCCTCTGATGAAAGCTTTACCGTCTACGACCATCCCAAGCCTTTGATTTTCAAGAAGGAACAGGAACTGTCCGATGCAGAGTTCGATGCCCTTTTTGCAGAAGCACTGCGCGTTGAGCCCAGGTGGGAATTGAAGCCGGGTCTGCTTGCCAGAATTGTCGGACTTTTGTCCCGAAAGACGAACCTTGAATCGGGGAGAAGGGAAAGCAAGACGCTGTTGCTGGAAGGGCCTGTGGATGAGCTGCCCGTCATTGACGATTTCCGCTGGAACCAGGTGGCCAACCGCAACCATCTGCTGGCTGTGGTCGTCTGGTGGGCCGCCATCGAGTTGTTAGGGTTGATCGCCTGGCCTCTGACCTTCGCCGTCCTCCCCAATCTGCGCGACCGGGGTTACATCCTGGCCAAAAGCCTGGGCCTGCTGTTCGTGGCCTATCTGACTTGGCTGGCCGCCAGTTTGCGTTTTCTCACCAACAGCCTGCCAACCGTCTGGCTGGCCCTTTTTCTTCTTTTCATACTCTCTCTTTACCTCTTTTTCAGGCATAGGACTCAGGTGATGGCCTTCTGCCGAAGCCAATTCCGCCTGATCGTGATCAACGAGCTCCTCTTTGCGATGGCCTTCCTCCTTTTCGTGGGGATTCGCCTGCTGAACCCTGACCTGTGGCAACCGTGGACGGGGGGCGAAAAGATGATGGAATTTGCCTTCCTCAACGCCATCCTCAAAAGCCCCTATTTCCCTCCCTACGATCCTTATTTTGCTGGCGGTTACATCAATTATTACTACTACGGCCAGTTTATCGTGTCCATCCTGATCAAGTTGACGGGGATTCAGCCTTCGGTGGCTTTCAATCTGGCGGTGCCGACGCTGTTTGCCCTGACGGTGGGAGGGGCTTTTTGTGTCGTTTACAACCTGACGGCCAAAGGGGCTTCTCCCGGCACTCCCATTCACTGGGGGCTTCTCGGTTCCCTCTTTGTGGCCGTGCTGGGCAATCTGGACGGCATGGTGCAGATGGTGAAGAAAATCGGCGACCTGGGTGGCAGCAGCTTTCATAGCACCATTCCCGGCCTGGAAGGGCTGGTTCGTCTGATGCCCGGCTTTGTCCGGATCCTCTCCGGCCAGCCTGTACCGGGTTTCAATTACTGGGACCCCACCCGGGTCATTCCTTTCACCATTAACGAGTTTCCCTACTTCAGTTTCCTCTTCGCCGACCTGCACCCTCACATGATCGGTATCCCTTTCACCATCCTTTTCCTGGCTCTGGCCTTTAACGTGGTGGCCGGAGGCAGGGGACAATGGGGGGGCACTTTTGAGAAGTTCCTGGGCTGGGCTGTCCTCCCCCTCAGCCTGGGGGCTCTGGCTGTCATCAACACCTGGGATTTTCCCACTTATCTGGGCATCATCGGCTGTGCCTTCTTCCTCCGCCAGTGGAAAAGGGGCCGCATCCACTTGCTCTGGGTGATTGTCGCGGCCATCCTGGTGGGGGGTCTGAGCCTGGGCCTTTACTGGCCGTTTTTCCAGCACTACAAGGCGTTGCACGTTGGGGTGGGCCTGGTCCGGGGGCGGACAGATTTCCGGCCTTTTGTGAACATCTGGGGCTTTTTCCTCTTTGTGCTCATCACTTTCCTGCTGACCGGGTTGCTGCGACAGCGCTCCAGATCGGGCCTTCTGCGGTTCCTGCGGCTGGTGGTGAGGCGTTGGGAGACCCTGCCCCATCTGGATGAGCTCTACAAAGCTCTGGTGCATGAGCAAACGACAGGTTATCTCTTCGGCGTGTATGCCCTGGGCGTCGTTTTGGTCGTGGTGGTCGGGCTGGCCCTGCTCGGCTATTGGGTGTTGGTTTTGCTGCTTCCCCCTCTCGTCCTGGCCACACTGCTGCTTTTGTACCGCGAAGCTTCCCCAGAGGAGTTGTTCACCTGTTTTCTGATCTTCACCGGCTTTCTTGTGCTGGTGGGCTGTGAATTGTTCTACCTGAAGGATTTCCTTCAGGGTGGAGACTACCGGCGCATGAACACCATCTTCAAGTTTTATATCCAGGTCTGGGTGCTTTTCGGACTGGCTGCGGCGGCGGCTCTGTCCCGGTTGTGGGCCAGCCTGAGGCGCTGGCGCTCAGGGACGTGGCGCTATGCCTGGAAGGGTCTTTTCTTCGCCCTGCTCTTCTCCGCCTGTGTGTACCCTGTCCTGGGCACACCGCAGCGGGTAGCCGACCGTTTCCCCGGCGAGAGGCCCCCCATCGGCACTCTGGACGGCATGGCCTACATGACGGTTGGTTCCTACGCCTGGCCTGACCCCAGCAATCGCATCAAGTTGAAGTACGACTATGAGGCCATCCAGTGGCTGCTGGCCAACGTCAGAGGCACCCCCGTCATCGCCGAGGCGGCCCTGCCCTATTACCGGGAAGGCGGGTCACGGGTCGCTTCCTACACCGGCCTGCCCAGTCTTTTGGGGGCTCAACACGAGGGTGAGCAACGCTACGGCTGGCAGATCGGCCAGCGGGACGGTGAAGTCAAGGATTTCTACACGACGGATGACATCGGACGCGCTTTGGAACTCATCCGTAAATTGGACATTTCTTACATTTACGTTGGCAGACTGGAGCGCACCGTTTACCCTCCCGGCGGCCTGGGCAAGTTTGACCGGATGGTCGAGGAGGGCTATTTGACCGTGCCGTACTCAAACGCAGAGGTGAAAATCTACCAAGTGAGTCTTCTGCAAAAAGGCCCTTTACCACAAAGGACACAAAGTACATGAAGGTGATTTTATGTCCTTCGTGGTTTTTTCAGTAGAGCCACAAAGTGGAGAGAAGCTGGCTTTGACAGGTCCATGAGAAAGTGATACAATGGTTTTTGCCTTTTTGCGACGCTGTGTTGCCTGAATTGAAGCGACCGGCAGAGATTGGAGTAAGGTGACGGTCACTTCTAAAGTGACCGTCACCTCCGGGCCTACCCTTCGATACGCTCTGCTCCTCAGGGCGACGCTCGAGCGGCAAACGGCGTAACTCCTGGAAATAAAGGGGAAGAGAGGAATAAGCAGAAGTGTCCAGTATTGTCTATTTCGCCAGGGCAAGAGCAACCCGATGGGATTACCAATACAGTCTGATCGGCAGGCTGGAGGAGCTCATCAAATGTCTTGACTTCTCCCAGCACATCGCGCCCGGTGAGTACGTGGCCATCAAGACCCATTTTGGCTCCGAAGGAGCCCATCGCATCGTGCGCCCCGTCTTTCTGCGCAAGATCGTCGAGGGGGTCAAAGCGGTGGGCGGCAGGCCCTTCGTGACCGATACGACCCGTATCATGGGTTGGGATTACCTTGAGGTAGCGAACCAGGAGGGCATCAATCCCATGTCGGTGGGGGCGCCGGTCATCCTGGCCGACGGTCTGTTCGGTTACGACAATGTACCGGTCCAGGCTGGCCCGATCCTGGGGCAGATCGCTGTGGCCTCGGCCATCTACGATGCTCCGGCTATGGTGGTGGTTTCCCATTGCAAAGGCCACATTCAGGCCGGCTTCGGCGGGGCCATCAAAAACATTGCTATGGGCGGTGTCAGCGGCCGGCACCGTAGCGGCGACTGGAAACAGGCCCGTGGGCATCTCCACGCTACCGGGGAGATGGACATGGTGCGCAATTTGGAGCTGTGTACCCTCTGCCTGCAGTGTTACCACGTCTGTCCTGTGGGGGCTATCCATTTCAACGGAGAGGCCATCTCTTTCGATGAGGAAAAGTGTTGGCGCTGTGGGCGCTGTGCCCGCGTCTGTCCGGAGGGGGCTATTGAGCCAGGAGGAACCCGCCAGAACTTTCAGAAAGCTCTGGCGGAGGCGGCCCAGGCCGTGTTGAGCACCTTCGCGCCGGGCAAGGTGCTCTATTTCAACTTTGTGTTGGAGGTACAGCCAGAGTGCGATTGTATGCCCGTCGCCGACACCCCGGTCGTTCAGGATCAGGGCATCCTGGCTTCCACAGACATTGTGGCCATCGAGCAGGCGGCTTATGATCTGATCAATAGAGCTGCCCCTCTGCCCCAATCCCTGGCAGCAGACAAGGGTCTGCGCCAGGGTGACCGGATTCTGGCCGACGCCCTGGGCGTTGACGGTCAGGAGCACATTGACGCAGCGGCCGAGTTGGGTATGGGTAGTAAGGAATACGAGTTGGTTGAAGTGAAAAGGAAGAGCGACTCCTGATGGCGTTTCTGTTAACCCGCCTAAAGGCTCGACTCCAACCCTCAAAAACGCTTCTGGAAACGGATAGGATCGCCATAGGTGCGAAATATAAGCTTAGCCGTCCAAGACGCGCCGGCCAGCCGAAGACAGTGCCTTCGGCTACCAAGCCGGAAATTCGAGTCCAGTACTGATCAGACTGAAGCGGAGACGCGAGCGTGTTTGTCCCCTTTTGTTTCAAGATAGGTCGAGAATGCCCCTTTGCGGGTGAAATTGAAGAAGACCCCAAGCTGATCTTCGTGTTGATGCCTTTTGCGCCAGAGTTCGACAACGTCTACCAGGATGGCATCAAGCCTACCTGGGAGGAGTTGGGCTTTCGGGTTCTGCGGGCCGACGAGGAGTTTCACGTCCACGACATCATGTGCCGCGCCATCTGCCAGAACATCCAACGGGCTCGTTTCATCGTGGCCGATATGACCGGTCGCAACCCCAACGTCTTCTACGAACTGGGTCTGGCTCACGCCTTCGGCAAGCCGGTCATCCTGATCACTCAACACAAGGACTACGTACCCTTCGACTTGCAGGCTATCCTCTATATCAACTATGGGGTGGGCCAGGAGAATATTGCGGAGTTAAGGAGTGCGCTCAAGAGGATGGCCCAGGGGTTGATGGCCATGGAGGCTGTGCCCCGGCCACCGAGCCAGAAGTTGGTTGAACTGGCCTCCGAGAGAGAGAGCAGGCGACTGCCGGAGGTCATCGTCTGGGAGAAAGATGGCAAGGAGATGGTCCTGATCCCGGCCGGAGAATTTCTGATGGGCACCCCTGAGGCGCGGGCGGAAAGTCTGGCCGGGCAGGTGGGACAGGATTTCTTCAGTCGAGAGACGCCCCAGCACAGGGTCTATCTGCCAGATTTTTACATTGACCGCTATCCGGTGACCAACGCCGAGTTTCAGCGGTTTGTGGAGGCCACCGGTTACCGCACCCAGGCTGAAAAAGATGGATACGGGCGGGTTTGGGATGGCAGCAAATGGGAACAGGCTGAAGGGACAGACTGGCGCCACCCTCAAGGACCGCGCAGTAGCATCGCCGGGCGGATGGACCATCCGGTAGTCCAGGTGAGCTGGAACGATGCCGTGGCCTACGCCCGCTGGGCGGGCAAACGGCTGCCGACCGAGCGCGAATGGGAGAAAGCCGCCCGGGGCATTGATGGGCGGGAGTGGCCCTGGGGTAGCACATGGCTTGAGGGCAGGTGTAACACCAGGGAAGCTCATGTTGGAGACACAACCCCGGTGGGAGCCTATTCTCCGTTCAGCGATAGCCCCTACGGTGTGGCCGAGATGGCCGGCAACGTCTGGGAGTGGACGGCCGATTGGTTTGCACCTTACCCCGGTACCGCGTGCAGGTCCAACGATTTCGGAGAACAATATCAGGTGGTGCGGGGAGGTTCATGGTTCCGTGAATATCTGTTCGCCCGCTGTGCCTGTCGCTTCTGGTACGTCCGTGGTGGCCGGGGCGGAGACATTGGCTTTCGCTGTGTGAGAAGCACGCCTCTTCCAGGAGTCTGACGTGAGCCAGGTTCTCGCCGTTTTCCGCTGGTGGTTGATCATCGAGGTACTGGGCCTGATCACCCTGCCGCTGACCGTGCGGTTGTTCAGGCATCTGCCCGACCGGGGTTATGCCCTGGCCAAACCTTTGGGGCTGCTTCTGGTCAGCTATGGACTGTGGATCGGAGCCACCTTTGGCCTGCTGCATCACAGCGTCGGGGGCATCGTCTTCTCAATCCTGGCCGTGGGAGCTTTCTCAGTCTGGTTCTACATCAGGGAGAAGCAGGACAGCAACCCCTTCGTTCTTTTGCCAGAAAGGAAATGGGCCATCGCGGCCAGCGAGGCGCTCTTTGCCCTGGCCTTCGGCCTGTGGTCCTTTTACCGGGCCTACAACCCGGAGATTGCCGGTACCGAGAAGCCCATGGAGTTCGGCTTCCTCAATGCCATCCTGCGCAGCGAAACCTTCCCCCCCCATGACCCCTGGCTCTCCGGCTTTGCCATCAGCTACTACTATTTCGGCTATCTGATGATGGCCGTGCTCACCAGGCTGTCGGGTGTGCCGTCCAGCATCGCTTTCAACCTGGGCATAGCCCTGCTCTTCGCTCTGACGGTCACCGGGGCGTTCAGCCTGGTTTACAATCTGACAAAGGGGTCTGAACAGACGGCGGGTAAGCCTCTCCCATTCATCTTCTACGGCCTCCTGGGCTCTGTTCTGGTTGCCATTGCAGGCAATTTGGAAGGGGCGTTGGAGGTCCTGTACGCCAAAGGCATTGGCCCGGCGGGCTTTTGGCGTTGGCTGGATTTGAAAGAGCTGGGGGAGGCTCCGACCACCAACACCTGGCTGCCCACTCGCTACCTGTGGTGGTGGCGGGCTTCCCGCGTTATCCACGATAGAGATTTGCTGGGCAATGATATAGAGGTCATTGACGAGTTCCCCTTTTTCAGTTTCCTGCTGGGCGATATGCACCCTCATGTCCTGGCCTTGCCTTTTGTCCTTCTGGCCCTGGCCCTGGCTTTCAACTGGCTGCTCTCACGGCGCAGGCTGAACTGGCCCGAGTTGAGCCTGACAGCCTTGAGTCTGGGGGCTTTGGGCTTTCTGAATACCTGGGATTTCCCCATCTATCTGTTTATCGCTGTGGCAGCCTATGCTGTCCAACGTTACCGGGTTCATGGAACGGCCAGCACTGCCTGGCTGAAGGATGTCGGAAGCACCGCCTTTTTGCTGGCCATTCTGGGCTTTGCTTTTTATTTGCCTTTCTACCTCGGCTTCCAGTCCCAGGCGGCAGGGCTGTTGCCCACCCTCTTCACCATCACCAGACTGAACCAATACCTGGTTATCTTTGGCCTCTTCATCTTTGCTCTCCTTGGCTTCCTTGTCGCCCGGGTCAGGGAATTGCTCTCCTGGCAGGAGCAGGCCCGGGCCTTGTTCCGTACCTGGCTGCGTGTTCTCCTATGGACAGGGATTCTGCCGCTGCTGGCCATGTCTGCTGCTATCCTGCCCGTTCTCGTCACCGAGAGGGGGCGGGCTTTTCTGCAAAGCGTCCTGGACAGCGAACCCGTGCGCCGGATGATTGGCCAGCAGACCCTTGGCTCCCTTCTGCTCAAGAGCCTGGAGCTTCGTCTCAGTAACCCCTGGTTCTTCCTCCTCTCGGTTTCGCTGATCGCTCTGGTCGTCGTTTTGATCTTATACGAATCCCGCCTCCCTCCTCACGAGTCCCGGACCTTCGTCTTGCTGATGAGCTTTACCGCCCTGGTTTTGACCTTCAGCGTAGAATTCGTCTACCTCAGAGACCTTTTCGGCACCCGCATGAACACCATCTTCAAGTTCTATTTTCAGGCCTGGGTGCTGCTGGCCGTCTCCAGTGCTTTTTGTGTCTACTACTTGACTGGCCGGGGGCAGGCTGGCTGGGCCCGCTCTCTGTGGCTGGTTGGCTTTGGGGCGTTGTTCCTGGCCAGCATGGTTTATCCGCTGTTGGCGAGCTACACTAAAGCCGACGGCTTCCGGGGCAGGCCCACCCTCGATGGCACGGCCTATATGGCCCATCACAATCCAGACGATGATGCAGCCATTCAGTGGCTCAACGAGAACGTGGAGGGCGCGCCAGTCATCCTGGAAGCCACGGGCGGTTCCTA
>Ga0068707_1000750_pt1 | contig 21801 bp, 21 predicted proteins | sample YNPNPMetaG_FD_66600 | JGI IMG/M metagenome (GOLD analysis project Ga0068707, IMG submission 66600) | Anoxygenic and chlorotrophic microbial mat microbial communities from Yellowstone National Park, USA - YNP NP MetaG | ecosystem: Environmental > Aquatic > Thermal springs > Hot (42-90C) >...
TTTCTCCACAAGCACGCAGGGAAGCTCAAGCAGCTCACGCTCCCCCTCCATCCTTTTCAAAAACAGCACCCTTCCCCCATCCTCAATAATCGCGCATGCGAGCGCCGCATGCTCCGGCGCCTTAACCATTTTCTTTTCGCGCATCTATCTCTTGCTCTTTGCGTAATCTTCCTTGAACTGCGCAATCCCCTTCTCAGTTAAGGGGTGCCTGAACAGTTTCTCAAACACGTCCGGGGGGATGGTCGCTATGTGCGCCCCTGCCTTTGCCGCATCCAGCACATGCACCGGGTCGCGCACAGAAGCTACAATTACCTCTGTCTTGAATTCATAATTTGAAAATATCTCCATTATATCATAAATAAGCTGCATCCCGTCCTCCGAAATGTCATCCAATCTCCCAACAAAAGGCGAAACATAGGAAGCCCCTGCCTTCGCCGCAAGCAATGCCTGGTTCGCCGAGAAAACCAATGTAACATTGGTCTTTATCCCCTTCTTCTCCAGGATGCGCACCGCCTTCAGCCCTTCTTTTGTCATGGGCACCTTCACCACAATATTTTTCGCCCACTTAGCGAACTCCGCCCCTTCCTTCACCATCCCTTCCGCGTCCTCGCTAATTCCCTCCACGCTCACAGGCCCGGGAACCAGCGCAGCAATCTCCTGCACCACTTCCCTCTGCGCCCGCCCGGATTTCATTATGATAGTAGGGTTAGTGGTGACCCCGTCGCACATCCCCATCTCCACCGCAGCCTTTATCTTTCCAACATCCGCCGTATCCAGAAAGAATTTCATTTTCTTACCTCTTCTTCATATGCATGGACTCCTTAACCACTGAAGCTATTCCATCCGCATCCAATTTATACTTTTTGAGCAGCTCAAACGCGCTCCCGGATTCGCAGAACATATCATAAATCCCGTGCCGCCTCACAGGCACGGGGCATTCCTCCGCAAGCACCTCCGCAACCGCGCTCCCCATTCCCCCGTTCACCTGGTGCTCCTCTACAGCCACAACCAGCCCGGTCTTCTTTGCCCACTCCACAATAGCCTTCTTGTCTATCGGCTTGATTGTGTGCAAATCCAAAACCGCGCAGGAAATGCCTTCGGAATGCAATTTCTCCGCAGCCACAAGGGACTCATAAACCATCGGCCCGCACGCAACAACCACCACATCAGCCCCTTCCCTGTACAGGTTCGCTTCTCCAATCTTAAACGGCGTCTCAGCAGTAGTGAAAACAGGCATCTTCTCCCTGCACGTGCGGATGTAAGCCGGCTTCCCCAGGCCGTGCGCCGCAATTGTCGCCTTCCTTGCCTCCTCCATGTCCGCAGGCGCCATCACCACCATGTTCGGCAGCACCCTTGTAATCGCAATATCCTCCAGCGCCTGGTGCGAAGCCCCATCCGGTCCTACCGTAATCCCGGTATGCGACCCGTGGAAAACAACCGGCACATCATTGTAGCAAACAGAAACCCTCAGCTGGTCCCAATTCCTTCCCGGAGAAAACACCCCATACGCAGAGATGAATGCCTTCTTCCCGCATGCCGCAATCCCGGCCGCCACCCCGGCCAGATTCTGCTCTGCTACCCCAACCTGCACGAACCTTTTCGGGAATTTTTCCGCAAACCAGTGCGTTCGCGTGGATTCCGAAACATCAGCAGTCAAAACCCACACATTCGGGTCCTTCTCGCCCAGCTCAACGAGCGCTTTTCCGAAGCCGTCCCTGCTCGCCGCAGAGCCTTTCGCTGGGAATGTTATGTGGTTGTGAAGCATGCTCATCCCTCCTCTTCTATTGTGCTGCGCTCCACGCCCAGCAATTTCAGCGCCTCCTCCGCCTCCTTCTGCGTGGGCGGCTTCCCATGCCATTCGGTCAAAAATTCCATGAAAGGTATTCCCTTGCCTGGAATGGTATGCGCTATTATGAGCGTCGGCTTCTCATAAATCGCCTTGCTCTTCTCGCACGCATCAATAATCTCATGAATGTTGTGCCCGTCCACCTCAATCACGTGCCACCCGAAAGCCCGGTATTTCTCAGCAAGCGGCTCAAGCGGAAGCACCTCTTCCGTAAACCCGTCTATCTGTATGTTGTTCCTGTCCATTATCGCGGTGAGGTTCCCAAGCTTATACTTTGAAGCGAGCATTGCCGCCTCCCAAACCTGCCCTTCCCCGTGCTCACCGTCCGAAATTATGGCATAAACCCTCCATCTTTTCTTCTCGCTCTTTGCTACGATTGCCATCCCCACCGCCTGCGACAATCCCTGGCCCAAAGGCCCGGAGGAATTCTCAATTCCCGGGAGCGAGGTCCTGTGCGGATGCCCCTGCAATCTGCTTCCCAGTTTCCTCAGCGTAAGAAGCTCCTCCTTCGGAAAATAACCAGCATTCGCCATCGCCGCGTACATAACCGGGCACACGTGCCCATTGGATAACACGAGCCTGTCCCTGTCCGGCCAGGAGGGGTTTTTTGGGTCATGGTACAATACGTTGAAATATAATGCGGTAAATATGTCCGCCAGCCCTATGGAGCCTGCGGAATGCCCTGATTTCGCCTCATAGAGCATCCTGATTACGTCTTCGCGTATCGTGTTCGCAATCAGCCTCAGCTGCTTCATGTTTGTTATCCTCATCCTGCTACCCATGCCTCTCCCCCCAGCCCTTTCCTGCTTCTGGTTTCCAGTTTCCGGCTCCAGGCACCTTCTTCCACCCTTCCATAAGCGCCTTCTTCAGCTCCTCTATCGCCTTTCCCGCATCCGGCTTCGCAAATATTGCGCTAGCGGCCGCAAGGTCGCTCGCCCCTGCCTCGGCCGCACTCGCCCCGGTCTCCGGATTTATGCCCCCGTCCACTTCTATTTCCGAATTCGGGAGCATCTTCCTCAATTCCCTTATCTTCGCCTCCACTTCAGGGATATACTTTTGCCCGTAGAACCCAGGATGCACACTCATCACAAGTATCTTCTCCGCATTTTTTATGTAAGGCATGATTTTCCTAAGCGGCGTTTCCGGATTGAGCGCAATCCCCAGCCTCCCTCCGCCTGCCTTCACCGCAGCCAAAACCTTTTTCCAATCCTCCACCGCCTCCACGTGCACCATGTGCAGATAAGGCCCCTTCACCTCCGCAATCCACTCCTCAGGCTTCCGCACCATCCAGTGTATCTCATACCTCAATCCGGAAGGGAGCCCCTGCAATTCCTTCGCCCCGATGGTAAAATTAGGCACAAATTTGTTGTCCATTATATCTATATGGACAGTTTTCACGTGGCCAGAGACACGCGAGATATGCTCCAGCAACTCCTCCCTGGTTTTTACCAGGATGGCTGGTATTACCTCTAGCGCCATAGTTCTGCCTCACAATACGAGCGCTTGCCCGTAATATTGTATATCCGTTTGGTTTATAATTATTCTCGCATTTACTCCCCCCGTGGTAAAAATGGCAATCAAAAAGAAAGCAAAGAAGAAGGGAAAGAAAGTTGTGAAGAAGCACAGCGCGCGCTGCGCCTGCTGCAGGTGATTTTCCATTTTTTCGTTTTTTCAGGTTCCATGGAAAAATTCATGGGGTTGTTGACATGAGAAAAATGCTGCTTGCCTCCCTGCTCCTGCTTGCGCTGTTCGGTTGCGCGGGAGGTGGCGCCACCTCCCGGAGCACCGGAGGAGCGGGCTTGGGCGTTAGTGCAGGCGAAATCCCCGCAGACGGAATGGGGATAGAGCTCGGTGACGACCGAACCGCCCTTCCGCATGCCGTTGGCACCGGAGAGGTGGGCGTGGATGACATAAGTGACGAGGACCTTGGCGTGAGCGACCTCTCCATAGACCTAAGCGACGACGGAATCGCCCTTCCGGAGCGGATAAGCTGAGCCCCCGCCCCCCTTCCCTTTTTTATTCCTTTTCCGTTCAAATGGAGGCATGCTCCTGGAAATTCTCATTCTCCTCGCATCCCTGGCAGTGCTTGCCAAATCCTCCAGCATGGTGACGGACAAGTCCATACTCCTTTCCAATTATTTTGGGATCTCACGAATGGCAATCGGCTTCCTCCTTCTCTCTGCCTCCACCTCCCTACCGGAATTCTCCGTGGCAATCATCTCCTCTTTCGCCGGGCAGGGGGCGTTGTCCGCTGGAAATGTGTTCGGTGCTAACATAGCCGACATCCTCCTGATAATCGGCGCGTGTGCAATCAGCGGAGGGCTTGTTCTCAAGCGCCATGAGGCGGCAGAAGTGGGCAGCGTCCTTCTCGTGACTTCAGTGATAACGGTCTATTTCATCTATTCCGCATTCGTGCTGGGCATCCCAACGATAGACCGGCTGGAGGGCGCGCTGCTCCTCCTTGCTTTCATGGTTTACATCTATTATGTAACAATAAGCAACAAGTCACCGAACACAGACAACCGGCAGGTTTCAAAGAAGGAAGCCCTTTCGGCATTCCTGTTGTTCTTCCTTGGGATAGCGGTTGTGCTGGTCAGCGCCGGCCTTGCCGTAGGCGCTGCGGTGCGGCTGTCCGAGATTACGGGGATCTCCGGGAGCTTCATAGGGGTAACCCTGGTCTCTGTCGGGACAACCCTGCCGGAGCTTTCCGTCTCCCTTGCCGCCGCCCGCAAGAAGGAGTACTCCCTTGCCTTCGGAAACGCTGTTGGAAGCACAATAGTGAACCTGACGATGGTTTTGGGCATGGCATCGCTCATAAACCCAATAGAGATACCCGCGCCCGGCACCTTCCTGATTACCCTCGTTTTTGCAATGCTGGCAAACGTATTTCTCCTCTATTTCGCAATAGGAACCAGAAAACTTGGGAAGATGTGGGGCATTCTCCTCATTGGCCTCTACCTGCTCTTCCTCATCCTGCTCTGCCAGGTGGAGGCCTCAAACGGCCTGCCGCCGCCACTCTCCTAGCCCTTAATCTCCAGGAGCTCCCTCGCCTTCTGCATCACCAGATGGGAATTTGCAACCAGCACCTTCCTCCCCCTCATCAGTATTCTCCCATCGCAAATTGTGGTATCCACAGCAGAAGGGAAGGCAGAATAGATTATCTGGCTTATGGGGTCGTTCATGGGGGAGAACGCAAGATGGTTTGTGGAAAGAAGAAGGATATCCGCCTTCATCCCCTTCGCCAATTTCCCCGTATCTCCCATTCCCAGCGCCTGCGCGCCCATCCACGTGCCCATGGCAAATGCTTTCGTGTGCTCCATCGCGTGCGGGTCCCTCCTGTGCACTTTTTGCAGCAGGCACGCAAGCCTCATCTGCTCCATCATGCTGAAATTGCAATACGCCGCCACGTCCGTCCCGAGCCCCACCGTAATCCCCATCCTGAGCATCTCCGGCACATTCGCCACCCCGCTCGCCAAAAACATGTTTGAGCCGGGGCAGTGCGCCACCTTCACCCCTCTCTTTTTCAGGAGCCCCAGTTCCTTCTCCGTGCACCATATGCAATGCGCCAGAAGAGCCCTCCTGTTGAGCAGCCCAAGCTTCTCAAAATGCCTTATGGAGCCGGTCCCGTACATCTTCATGTCCCCTTTCCTTTCCAGCGTATTCTCATCCGTATGCGTCCGGAAAAACACCCCGTACCTCTCAGCCATCTCCCCTGCGCCCAAAAGCAGCTCATCCGTGCAGGTGAGCGCAAACCTTGGGGTGAGCGCATACCTCAGCCTTCCGTTCCCCTTCCCATTCCATTTCCGCAATAATTTTTCGCTCTCCCGCAAGGCAAAATCCGTGTCCTCCACCTGCTCCGGTGGCCCGTTCCGGTCCATCAATGTTTTTCCAATCATCCCACGCAGCCCGAACCTCTCCGCGGCCCTGAACGCCTCCTCAGCATGGTGAACCGCAGTAAAGTCCGAAAAGGAAGTGGTTCCGCTTCTTATCATCTGCAAATAAGCGACTTCCGCGCAGGCCTTTGCCTTCTCCTTTGTGAGCGCCCCTTCCCACTTCCATATGTGTTTCCTAAGCCACGCAAGGAGGCTCATGCCGGGAGCAATTCCCTTCGTCGCAACCTGGTAGGAGTGCATATGGGTATCCACGAAACCCGGGCATACGAGCCTGTCCTCCCCCCCGAGCGAATCCGAGAATTTGTATTTTCCCCTTATCTCCGCCTTTTTCCCGATATCTATTATCCGGTCGCCTTCCACAGCAAGGCTCCATTCCTTCCTGGCTCCGGCAGGAGCAATCACCCACCTTCCCCAAACCTCGTAAATCCTTTTTTTCATCGGAACCGCTTTTTCCCTCCATAGCAAGGTTTTAATTTCTCACGGAAGTAGCCTTTCCTGAGGTGTGAAAAGTGGTTGAGAAAAAAATGAAAAAGTGGCTGCAGGTAATCGGGCCTTGGTCATACATAGCTGGAATGGCAATTGCAATACTGGCTGGATTCACAATGCCCGCAAACCAGAACGTAATAACCGTGCTGGCGGCATTGGGCTTCCTCGTGGGGCTCCTGAACATCCGCGACATAGAAAAGACCAAGTTCTTGATAGGTGTGCTCACGCTTCTTGCGGCTGGCATGTACATCAACCTGCTGACCTCTAATGTGCAGTACATCGGCGAGCAGATATTCCATGCCGTGAACTACCTCATAGTGTTCACGATACCCGGCGCGGTCGTCGTATCTGTGAAGGTAATCCACGAGGTTGCGGTATAGGCGCTTCCATCCGTTCTTTATGCAACTTGGAAGGATGCTCCTTCTTATGCAGAGGGAGTCCTCCAGGAGGGGGGCTCCCGTCCTTTCCGTGGAGCAAGCCATAGGGAGAGGGCCTTTCGCAATCCTCATTTTCACTGTTCTCTCAGCCCGCACAAGGGATGAAACAACCATAAGGGCAGGGAAAAGGCTCCTCTCCCGCGCGCCCACTCCACAAAAGCTTTCACGCCTCACCGCAGCGCAAATCGCACGCCTCATCTACCCAGTCGGCTTCTACAAAACCAAGGCAAAGCACCTGCGCGCTCTCGCCCATAGGCTCATTTCGGAATTCGGAGGCAACGTCCCGCCTGATTTCAAGCCTCTTGTTTCCCTCCCGGGAGTCGGAAGGAAAACCGCCAACATCGTCCTCGCCTCCGCATTCGGAAAGAACACAATAGGGGTGGACACCCATGTGCACCGCATAAGCAACCGCCTTGGGCTTGTAAAAACAAGGTCCCCGGAGAAAACAGGGGATGCGCTGGACCGCCTCATCCCGGAAAAATACAAGAGTGCGCTGAACCTGTCCATGGTCGCATTCGGGCAGACGGTGTGCACGCCCCGCCGCCCAAAATGTTCTGAGTGCCCGTTGCGCAAGGATTGCCCAAAGAGGGGGGTTGTCAGCCCACGGTAAAATAAAAAGCCGAGTATTTTTCCAGCTTCTTTGCTATTTCCCTTGCCTTTCCCTCGCCCGGGGCGAGGATGAGGACGCACCCTCCCCCTCCTGCTCCCGTAATCTTCGCGCCGAGCGCCCCGTTCTCAAGCGCAACCCTCCTTATCTCTTCTATTGCTGGAGTGGAAAGCCCAAGCCCGGCGAGGAGCGCGTGGTTCCGGTTCATCAGCTCCCCAAGCCTTTCCGCGTTCCCCTCCCCAAGCGCAGTGGCGGCATCCATGGCAATCCCGTCCTCCTCTTCCATCATCTCGCCAAAGAGCGTGGGCTCCCTTGCCTTAAGCAGGCTAACCTTCTCAACCAGTTCCTTGGTGGCCCCCTTCTTCCCGGAATTCGCAATAACGAAATGGAACTTCCCCCCGAGCCTGAGTGGTTCAATCTCCTTTCCCTTCTCAAAAAGCATCACCCCGCCGAAAGCCGCAAGGGTGTTGTCTATCCCTGAAGGATTACCGTGGAAAACCTTCTCCCCCTCAAACGCGGCCTCGGCCGCCCCTCTTCTTGTGAGCTCCTTCCCGCTCGCCTGGGCCGCGGCCCTCGCCAGCGCAACGCAATAGGACGCACTCCACCCCATCCCCGCGCTGGGCTGGAGCTCGCTTTCCATTGATACCTCATAATCCGTATTGCCGGCCACCTTCTCAAGTATCCTGCGCGTGGCCTCCTTTAGCATGTCGCCGCATTCAAACAAAAACCTCAGGGAAGCCGCACTTTCCACCCTGACCGTTGTCTTTTTGGGTATCCCCAGGGCTATCCCCCTTGCCCCATGCACAACGAAGTGCTCGCCTACAAGTATGGCCTTGCCGAAGCCCGTGCCTGTCCCAAGCTTTGCGGAACATGCCCCCCCTGCCTCCATAGGGAAAGGAAGAACACCAAAAACTATTTAATCCTCCGCTTTTTAGCCTTAGGATATGTCCAAAGCCATCATTCTCGTCATGGACGGCCTGGGGGACCTCCCAGACGCCAAGGGATATACGCCCCTCTCGGCGGCCCTGAAGCCAAACATGGACAGGCTCGCCGAAGAGGGCGCAACGGGCCTGTTTTCCGCAATCGGGGAGGGCGTTGTGCCTGGAAGCGACACCTCCCACTTGAACATATTCGGCTACTGCCATGAGAAATACTACCCGGGGAGGGGCCCGCTTGAGGCCCTTGGCGCGGGCTTTTCTTTGAAGGAGGGGGATATCGCATTCCGCACCAACTTCGCAACGGTTGAAAACGGGAAAATAATAGACCGCAGGGCAGGCCGAATCCCAACCGAGGAGGCAAAAGCATTCGCGAAGCACGTTCAGAAGCTCAGGGTGGGCACAGGGATAGACGCCATTTTCCAGCCCACAGTGGAGCACCGGGGCATACTTGTTCTCCGCGGAAAGAAGCTCAGCCCGGGAATTACGCCGACCGACCCCCACTCCACAGGGGCGCTCCCAAAATCCGTGCCCCTTGACCCGAAGGACAGGGATGCGAAGCGCACTGCCGAAGCCCTGAACAAATTCACAAAAATGGCGATGCAGAAGCTGGAGAAGGCGAAGGAGAACAAGCCCAGGCGCAAGCCCGTTAACGCTATAATCGCAAGGGGCGCGGGGACCTACGTGAAAATCCCATCCCTATACGACCGCTTTGGGGTGAGGGGCGCCTGCATCGCTGGCGGGGCGCTTTACAGGGGCGTGGCCTCCTACGTTGGGATGGACGTCGTTAACGTTAATGGCGCGACCGGGACATTTGAGACGGACCTGAAGGCAAAGGGCAAGGCCGCCATACAGGCCCTCTGGTCCCATGATTTCGTATTCGTCCATGTGAAGGCGACGGATTCCTTTTCCCACGACGGAAACTTTGACGGGAAGAAGAACATGATTGCGAAGGTGGACAAGGAGATGGTGCCCATCTTGCTCCGCGGGAACTGCCACATCATAATAACCGGCGACCACTCCACTCCGGTGAAAAGGAAGGCCCATTCCGGAGACCCATGCCCGCTTCTGGCCTGGGGCCCTGACGTGCGCAGGGACGGCTCCACGAAATTTGACGAGTTCTCTTGCGCAAAGGGAGGGCTCGGCCATCTGCACGGCACGGAATTGTTCCATACCATGCTAAACCTTATAGGCAAAGGCCAGATGGTTGGGACTTAGCATAAAATGAAAGAATAAAAAGGTTCAGCCCAGCTGCGTGACCCTTGAGATCACGTTTGCCTTTATCTGGTGCTGCACGCTCTGGTCTATGTCGTTCTCGTAGTTGTACCAGATGACAAGCTTGCCCCTGAACTCCTGCCCCGGGCTGGTTCTTATCTGCTGGCCCTGCGAGTTCACGCACGGGATTGCTGTCTGGCCGGAGAATGTCGCCGAAGCGCCGGTCTGCACGCTCATGCCGCTCACAGGCATTTTCCCGTCCTGGGGCACTTCGGTCCCAGGCGCGCTCGTGCACATGACGCTCTTCACGATTATTGGCTGCCCGAGCTGGTTCCAGACCTTCACATTCATGTAAAGGTTCCCTTCCGGGTCGCTTCCCAGCACATAAAGCTGGGGCGGCGGCTCGTTGCAGGTGAATCCTGCCTGCTCAAACAGGCACACTTCCGGGGCCCTGAACGGGTTCAGGAATATGAGCGCCGCAATCACGAGCACTATGGCCAGGATTGCCCACCCATATGTCATAAGGTATTCCATTGCCGCTTGGCCTTTCAGGTTTTTCATCATCCACACCTCATATGAACATTGACGCGAATATTGATTCAAGGAACGAGGACACCACGAAGTACACCACGTACGAAAGCAAAAGCATGAAAGGGAAGAACTTGAGGCCCTGCGTTTTAGAGCCGGTCTGTATCACCCCCAGTATCAGGGAGGCGATGAGGCAGGTAATAAAAATCGTGGCTATGCTGAACCACTGGAACTCGCCGGGGCTTATCACGGGCGCTGACGGCTGTATGAAGCTCATTTGCGAGACCTGGGCCCCAAGCCCTCCGCTTGGAAGATAGGAGAAAGCCATCCCCAGCACCACTATGAGCTTGTTCGCAACTGAGAAAAGGAAGGGCGTCCCGAAAGTGGACGCGAACACCAGGAATATCACATACACGAGCAGCGTGGATGCGATGTCCTTCCTCTGTATCGCCACCTCCCTTGCGTCCTCGGAGGTGATTTCAAGGATTTCAGCTACCTCCCCCCCGGTCGCCATCGCCTGCTTCACCAGCAGCACGGTCCTTTCCAGCACTTTTGAGTTGAACCTTGTTGAAAGCCGGTCCAGGGCCTTTTCAAACGGCTCTCCGCTGAACGAGCTCTTGATTATGCCCTTTACCTCAATTGAAAGTATCCCGAACTCGGGCTTAGCCGCATACCACATTGCCTGGTCCACCGTCATCCCGGACCGGACATTCGCGGCGATGAGTGAAAGGAAGTCGGGGAGCGCCGCCTCAACCGCGTTCTTCCTCGCCTCTATCCGCAGCAGCAGGAATACCCACACAAGAATCCATACCGAGAAGGAGACCCCGGCCACCGCGACTATGAACGTGATGGCCCAGAGCACGAACTCCGGCAGGTAGAGCGCCGGCCCGAATATTGCAACCAGGAATGAGTAGGCGACCGAATAATTCATCATGAGGAAGAATGCCAGCAGCGATAGCAGCCCGACCACAATCACAAGGAAGCCCACGAAGGCCTCCGCGGACTGGTTGTAGCCCGCGTTCCTTATCATCCTTTCGGTGCTCTTTATCCTCTCCCTTGAGAAAAGCCTTCCGACCGTCTCATAAAAACCCTGCAGCATTCCATCCACCTCAAATTACATACCTGGGCCTGGAGCTTTCTACCATAGCCAGGAACAGGAACTGAACAATCGCAATCATTACGAACACCAGCAGCAACAGGGATGCCGTAATGCCGAACCTGCCCGCGCCAAGCAATGAGAACAATATCACCGCGAATGCCATTCCCAGGGACGGGAAGATTATCCCGAAAATCATGTAGAACATCACGAGCGGGTTTAGCTTCTGCCCGTATGCCTTCAGCGCAATCACCTGCTCCCTGAACACCTGGTTGAGCACCACCTCCAGTGAATCTGCGACATCCGAGCCCGAGCTTATGGAGTTCGCAATCTGGAGCATAATCCTGTTGAAATCGTTGGATGGGCAGTTCTGTATCACCTCCCTTATCGCCTGCGTCATGGACACCCCAAGCGTCACCTTCTCCACAATCTTGTTGAACTCCTCGCTCACGGCCCCATACCCCTTGGAGACGCCCACGAGCGAATCAAAGAGCGGCATCCCGGACTTGAGCGCAATCAGCAGGTGCCTTCCGGCGAACACCAGCTCGTAGTCTATGTCCTTTCTCCTCTTCGTAATCTTCACGTCCGGGTAGAGCATGAAGTACTGGAATGTGGCGAACAGGTAAATGATGGAAAGCGGGGCGAGCCAGAGCATCCCGGCGTTTATGGAGCTGAAGAATACCGCAGTGGCAACAGTGAGAACGATGGACATGATTATTGAGCTCAGCACCGCGCCATCAAGGAAATCCTCCGGGGATTTTGGTATCCCTGCCATGAGCAGCTTCTTCCTCATGTTCGGGTAATAAGGCATAAGCCACTCCGAGATGAACCTGACCGGCTTTGCGCTTTTCCTGCTCTCCCTGACCGGGAGCGCAACCGGGGTCACATTTGTTTTTTTCTCCATCATCTCACCATATCCCTATTGCCATAAGCGTCATTTTTCCTTCCTTGCCGCGAGCTTCCTCCTCGCCTCCGAGAGGGCTTGCGCCCTCGTTATCTCCCCGCGCGCATACATCTGGTAATCCAACGGCTCTTCCCTCTGCAGGTACGCGAGCAGCTCCTCGTCGCTCTCCTCCCCACCTTCCACGCCGCCCTTCCTTTTCTCCACCGCGGCGTCTATTTCCCCCCATATTGAACCCCTCAGGTTTGCGAATTCCGCGCTGTAGGAGGAGGCAAGTTCCGCCATCCTGCTCTCTATCTCCTTCACCCCCTTCCCCCTCTTCGCAAGCTCCTCCAGCTCCGCACTATGCTTGCCCACAAGGAACCCTTCGTATGCCGCGATAAGGTTCGCAACCTGCTCCCTGAGCTTCGCGGCCCTCTCTTCCAGCGCAGGCGCGGCTTCCTTCGCCCTCCCGAGCGCAGCCTCCTCGTCATAGTATTTCAGGAGCGGCGCAATGGCGTTCTCATACGCCTCTCTCAACGACTTCTTCGCGGATGAGACCTCGTACTCTTGGTCGTTCTTCACGACTGTGAATATGTCCGCCCTGGGCCTGGCCTTCCCCTCCCCTTCGGACAGGATTGCCTTAAGCGCAACTATCTCTTTCTTGATTTCCTCTCTCCTGTCAATGGATTTCTCCTTGAAAAGCTCGCGCGTCAGCTCAAGCATCCTTTTCTTCGCGTCCTCCCGGTTTACTTTTCCCCCCGCCCTGACCTCGCTGCTGAACTGCTTCTCCAGCTTTTCCACCTCTCTTATTGCGCTCTCCAGCGGGGATGTGGAAAGGACCGGCGGTATCCTTAGCGAGACCTCTGGCGGCACGCCCTTCCTGGCTGCCGGCTTTTCCTCCGGGGGCTTCTGGGCTTCTTCAGGCGCCTTCACTTCTATTTCCAGCTTCCGCTTCGGCGCCTCCTCAAATTCCAGCCCCTTCCATGCCTGCCCACTTTCCTCAAATTCCAGCCCCGCTGGCGGAACCCCCCCTTTTTTTTCCTCCACCTCAGGCCCCACTGCTTCTTTTTGTGGCTCGGGAGGCGCAGCTTCCTCCACGGGCTCTCTGGCCGGAGGCCTTGGGGCCTCCTCCCCCCTGGGGGCAACCACCACTGGCACCACAGTAGGGACCTCAGGCTCGGCTTTCGGCGCAATCCCGTAAATCTCCTTTTGCAGCATCGCCTCGCTCGCAATCACCTTCTCCACGCGCGCATAGATGCCCAGAGCCTCGGCATAGCTTATGTTGGAATATTCCTGTGGTGAAAACTCTATCCTTCTCTTCGCAATCCCTGCGGATTCCGGAGGCTCATACTCAAGGGCCTTCTCCTCGAGCCTGCGCACCATCTCCACAGCTTCCGCGAATTCCATCGCTCAGAACACCCACTTCTCGTTCCTCCTGACCGCTTCCAGGACCTCTTCGGGCTGCACATAATACCTTGAGACTATGGAGCCGACCTCATTAACCGCCTCGTAGCCATTCTTCACCATCCAGTTGAGGACATCCGCCTTCTCCCAGACGCTTTCCTCTATTTCCCTCTCTGTGAGCCCGGAGTAAAGGTTCAGGAGCTCGGAAATCCTCGCGAGCTTCCCAACCCGCGGCGTCTTATCGGACTTCGCGTCCCACCTGTACAGCACGTTGTAATCGCCGTTCTTGTGCACTTCTGAGAATTCAAGGGTCCTCCTCAGGTTGAATCTCCTGTGCCTGAACTGCACCACTATGCCGGCAAGGGCATCCAGCATTTCCGGAGGCACATTTATCGGCGGGTTCGTCAGCCTTGAGAGGGTCTGTTCGGTGTTGTCCGCGTGCAGAGTCGCGTATACGCTGTGCCCCGTGTGCATCGCCTCAAACATCACCTCTGCCTCCTTCTGGCGCCTTACCTCCCCGACCACTATGCGGTCCGGCCTCTGCCTGAGTGCATTCACCATCAGGTCAAGCATAGTTATTTCTCCCTTCCCCTCCGGGTTCGCCTCCCTTGTCACCATAGGGACCCAGTGCAGGAACGCGGGCAGGGTGAGCTCCCTCGTGTCCTCTATGCTCACTATCCTCTGGTTTGCAGGAATCAATCCCGCCATCGCGTTAAGGAATGATGTCTTTCCGCTCCCCGTGCCTCCGGACACGATGAGGGAGAGCTCGTTCTGGATGCACATCCAGACCATTGCCGCAACCTCCGGGGTGATGGTCTGCCCCTTTATGAGGTTTGTGATGGTCCAGGGGTTTTTGGAGAACTTCCTTATGGTGAGCGTGTTCCCGAAATTGGAGACCGGGAACAGCGTGGAGTTCACGCGGTCCCCGCTCGGGAGGTGCGCGTCCAGCAGCGGGGTGAGGGTGTTTATCTGCCTCCCCACCTTCCTTGCGACCAGCGAGGAATAGTCGTAAATCTGCTCCTCATCCTTCAATTTTATGTTTGTCTTGCACCATCCGTACTTCTTGTGGTATACCCAGACCGGGTCGTTGGAGTTGTTCACCGCAATCTCTTCCAGCAGGTCGTCGTGCAAAGGCGTCTCAAGCTCCCCAAGCCCCAGCGTGTTCTGCACAAGATAGGACGCAAGTATCCTCTGCTTGTCTTCCGGGAGCATCGGGAAGTTCTTCTTCAGGACCTTCGCGGCCGCCTCCTCAAACTTCATCTTCACCGCAGGGACCTTCTTCGGGTCCAGTATCTCCGTAATATCAAGCTTAACTTCGGCAATCAGCTCCCCCCTCAGCTTGGTTTCCAGAAGCAGCTTCGTCCCCCCGGCGATTCCCGGGATGGATATGCTGTAAATTGGGACAAAATCCCCCCTCATTTCCACCGTAATCTCAACCGGGATGTTCTCGCTCAGGAAAGAATAGGTGTCCAGTATCCTGTGCCCTTCTCCGGCCGCCCTCGGAGGGGTGTGCGCCACCGGAGCCGGGACCACGCCCCCAGCATCCTCATTCTCCTTGAACCTGCTGATTATTTCCTTCACATCCTCAGGCTTTTTTTCGCCATTTGCCATATTGCCTCACCAACCTGCGCTTTCCTTTATCCTCCCATGTCCCATAATCTCTTTATCAGGTCTTTTAATTCCTTCCTCTTCTTCTCAAATTCCTCCTGCTCCTCCGCAGTGAGCTTTATCCTCTCCGACCTCTCCTCGGCTTCCCTGGGCGTAATCCCGCCTTCCCTCAGCGAGAGGAGCTGCGCCTCCTTCATTAGGATCCTTATGTTCTTCTCTATCCTATCGGATTTCTGGTTCAGTTCTGCTATGAGGGCCCTTATCTCCTCCATGTTTTTCTTCTTTTCCTCAAGCTTCTCCAGCAGCTCCACCGCTTTCCGCACGTTCTCGCTGCCAAGGGCCTCGGCCATGTTCCCCAGCTTCTTTTTCGTGTCCTTGCCAAGCGCCTCAAGCTGCGAGGAGACAGCTTCGCTTTCCTCCTTTATCTTTTCCAGCTGCCCAAGGTACTGGTCTATGGAAAGCTTGGTTTTCGCCTTTATCTTCTGGAATGTGTTATATGTTGCGGCCGCCTCCTCCATCTCTGCGAAAACCTCTTTTGATTCCCTGGCCATCGCCCTGCTCACCGATTCCACTTCCTCCTTGAGCCTGGTGAGCTCTGCAACCATGTCCCCAAACGAAAGCACGTTCCCGGTTACGGAATTTATGTTTTTCTCGAATTTCTTGAATTCCGCAACCAGCTCCTCCTCCCGGCTCTCTATCTCGCCCACGTGCCTTATCAGCTCCTCCTTCTCAGGGAGCTTTGCCATGACATCGTGAGCCACTTTCAGCGCGTCTTCATACTGCCCGACCAGCGCAATGTCTTCCTGCAGGTGCTTCTCTATCTGCGGTATCTCTGCCTTCAGCCTCTCCAGCTCGGAATACTCCTTCCTTAGCTGCTCCTGCACGGAAACCGAGCTCTCAGAAACGTTCTTCATCAGCTCCCGGACGGTCTGAAGAACCTCTGCGCTCTGCCTGAATTCGTCTATGAGCTCTTTCACGGAAGTGGAATCATCCCTTATCTTCCTGTACTCTGCCTCCAGCCTTTCCATCTCCTTTTCCAACCCTGCAATCTCCGCCTTCCCTCCCCTGGGCGCCTTCTGCAGCGCCTCGTCCGCCTTTTTGAGGACATCGCTAATCTTTGCTTCCAGCTGGCCTATTTGCCTCCTGTACGCCTCAAGGTCCTGGGCCTTTTTGCCTGCCCCCTCACTTTCCAGCATCTTCTTGTGCTCCTGGAGCTGCTTCTCAAGCAGGCCCACGGACTCGCGTATCTCCTCCATCCTTTTAGCGAGGTCGCCCGCCTTCTCCGCTGTCTGCCTGGTCACCTCGCCCCTCCTTTCTCCCACTTCCCTAATCTGCTTTGAGAGCTCATCCAGGCTCCTGAAGCTCTCCTCAAAATGGCTGTAAAGCTTCTCTATGCTATCTGCCTGCTGCTTTAGCTCCTCCTTGCCCTTCTGCTGGGCCGCCTCCAGCCTCCTGAGCTCCTCCTCCAGCACCGCCTTCTTCCTGGAGAATTCCTCCTTGCTTGCCTTTACCTCCTCAACCCCTGGAGTGACCCAAACAAGGTTTTCCTCGCCCAGCTTGTACTCTATGCGTATTATTTTCTCCTCCTCCAGCACGTGCGCCCAGTCCTCTATTGTTTCCGGAGGCAGGCCGAGGAGCTTCGCGGCCATCTGCAGCCCCACCCTCTTCCTTTCTTCGATAAGCTTTATCAGGGAGTCAACGCCCGTGCTGATGAGAAGCTCGTCGAATTCCATGCCCCTATTTTAAAAAGCAGATTTTTAAACGTTGCGTAGAAAACCTATTCGGAGATGCTTGATGGCAGGCGAGGAATTGGGCTACATAATAAAAAAAGCGGAGGAGAGTGCGGTCCAGAAGTTCAAAAACCAGAACAAGCTCCTGAAAAAGTTCAAGAAGGCCGGCCTCAAGGTGTACAAGGCCATCACAAAAAAGGGAATTTCTGGCGCAGAGCTTTCCGAAAAATCCGGCGTCCCTCCGGAGGAGCTTGCGGAGATAATCTCATTCATGGAAAAGAACGGGATGGTGGAGCTTGAGGCAGGCGCGAAACCCCCCAGGAAAAAGGAGGAGATGCCGGCGCCGCCCCGGTTCCCGGCTGCCGGCCCCCTGCTGCCTGAAACCGGGGCAGGGAAACCCGAGGCTCCGGCCCCGCCGAAGGCGCCGCCGCGCGCTGTCCCCCCTGCCATGCAGCCGCCCCCCCCGCTGCCCCCGCGCCCCCCTGCGGCGGGAAAACTTCCGCCGCGCAGCAGGGTTGAAGACGAAATCCGGCCCATAAGCGAAGAGGAATTCACGTTGGGCGCGGAGGAAAAAGCCCCCGGGGAAGAGCTTCCAAAGAAGGGAAGGGAGCTTCCTCCGGAGCCAGAGGAAGGGGAGGAGATAAGGCCCATAGAATTTGAGAAGGAAAGGAAGCCTTCCGCGGCCCCTCCGAAAGCGCCGCCCCGCGCCCCCCCGGAAGAGGTCCCTCCTCCGCCGAGGGCACCCGCGCCGCCGCCCCAGCCCGAAGCTGAGGAGGAATACCTTACCCCGTCCGAGAAGGCGATAAAGGACAGGTATGGGGATGTCGGCCTCAAGGTTTATAGTTTCATAGACGGGCAGCGAACCGCAGAACAGATAATGCGCGAAACCGGCGTCACGGAAGCAAAGCTCATAGAGATGCTGGATTTCATGGAGAAGAAGGGGATAATCAGGCTTGAGCACCCCGAGCGCAGGCGCGCCCCCACTCCGCCTCCCCCGCGCCCCCCCGGAATGGCGCCTCCTGCAGGTGCCGCCCCCCCTGTGCTGGGCCCGCCAATCTCCGGGCCGAGGCCGCCAATTGCACCAAAAACGATGTTCTCCCCCATGGTTGAGGAGAAACCCGAGCTCGGTGTGCAGATAAGCGAGAAGGAGCTCGCGGCAATTTCGCTTGACATCCCGGCAAGGGCCACGAAGAACGTGCTTGAGGACGTGCAGGCAAAAATGTCGGTGATGCTCAAATTTGGGAAGGAATACGTGCGCGCTTACGAATTGATTGACGGAAAGAAGGATGTGGTGGACCTTGCCATAGAGACGAAAATACCGCTCTACAGGATTTACGGCCTCCTCGCTTTCCTGCAGGAGAAAAAGGCGGTGGTGCTCAAGCCCGCCCTCCGCGATGAAATACGCAGGAAATACGGGGAGGACGGCTATTCCGTTTACAAGAAATACGGCCGGGAGGGGATTCTCCTCTACCAGCTTATAGGGAAGGAGATGAGCCTTAAGGAGATGGCTGCCCTCACCACCACCGACCCCAACCGCGTAATAGAGATGTTCATGTTCATCCACAAGCTTCTCGGGATTGAGCTGCCCATAGATGAAGATGTGCTCAGGGAAAGATTGGGAATAAAGAAGCCCTCCCCGCCAGCCTGATCTGTTTCCAGTTTCCGGTTTCCGGTTCCCAGCCTATGAATTATACTTTGCCATCCTCTCCAGCACTGCTCTAAAGGCAGGAAGGTTCCCATGTATATCCGCGATCATCCCAATCATAGAATTCTGCTCAGGCTTATTCTCTCCACCGTTTCCCAGCCCGCCTCTTTTTTCAGCCCAAGCTTCTTTTCCTTCAGTTCCAGCTCCGCAAGCAGTTTCTTCTTCCCAATCCCGAACGCAACCGCAATCACTTCGCCCTGCTTCCAGCCCACTTCCCCGAATGCCCTCCGTATATCCCTCTTCCCCGCCAGCCAGAGCACAAACTCTATCTCCAGCTTTTTTGAAATTGCATTCCCCTCCTCCAGGCTCTTTTTCGCAAGCGCATAGGCAAGCTCCAGCTCCTCAGCCGAATGCACCTTCCCCGCATCCAGCAGCACTATCTCATTCCGCATCGCCCTGCGCAGCAGTTCCTCCGCGCCCAGCCTGCTTTTCCCCCGGACGATGAGCATACTCTTATAAAATATACGCAGGAATTAAATCCCTACCTACTTTAGGTGAATCTATGGTTTATCAATATCATGAGCCATCAAGGAAAAAGGTTTCGGCAGGCACCGGCGGAAGGAAGAGGAAATTCCGCGACAAGAAGCTCGCCCACATGGGAGGCGGCTTCACAGCCACAAAGGTCTCTGAGAAAGAGGACCGCTATGTGAAGAGGGGAAGGGGCGGCACCACCAAGGTGAAGGCAAGGAGGGCCGGCTTCGTGAACGTCCTCATAGAAGGCAAGACCAAGAAGGCGAAAATCCTTTCCGTGGTGGAGAGCCACAACCCGCAATATGCAAGGCAGAACATCATCACAAAGGGCGCAATCTTGAACACCGAAGTGGGGAAGGTCCGCGTAACCAACCGCGTAGGGCAAGACGGCGTCGTGAACGGAATTTTGGTAAAGTAGGTTTTTTACTTTTTTAGCCTTATTTTTTCTCTTCTATCTTCTTGAATAATTGCTCCGGAGGATTCAATTTCGCCCCTGGCTTCAATAATTCTTTCCCAGCATCCTCCCAGAGCGCTTCCTTCATCCCAAGCGCCTTCCTCATTTTTGCAGAAGTAAATGGAAGGAACGGCTCACAAAGAATCGCAAGCGCGGAAAGCCCGCGCGAACAAACATAAAGAGTCTGCGCCCTCTTCCCTTCGTTCTTCCAGGGCTCCCTATCACTAAGATATTTGTTGAAGGAAGAGCTCAGGTCCATCAGCAGTTCCAGCCCGCGCCTCAGCTCATATTTGTCCATCTCTTCCGCAATCTTCCCGGCATATTCCCCTATCTTCGCAGCCTGCGCCTCATCTTCCGCATCCAGTTTTGCAGAAGGGACCTCATTCCCATAGAATTTCTCAATCAGCTTCTGCGTCCTGTACGCAAAGTTCCCGAAGTTGGCCACAAGCTCGTTGTTGTTCCTCGCAACCAGCTCTTTCACGGAAAAGTCCCCGTCGCTAAAAGTTGGGACCCCCCCAAGCAGGCAATACCTTATGGGGTCCACCCCGAATTTCGCAAAAAGCCCGAACGGGTCAATGATGTTGCCCAGGGACTTGCTCATCTTCTGCCCCTCGGCGGTTATGTATCCGTGCACAAATATCCGTTTGGGGAGCTTCAGTCCGGCAGAAAGGAGCATCGCAGGCCAATACACCGCATGGAACCTCAATATCCCCTTCCCAATCACGTGCACGTCCGCGGGCCAGAACTTTGCAAACTCCTTCTCGTCCGTCCCGTACCCAATTCCGGTGATGTAGGTCCCCAAAGCATCAAACCACACATACATTATCTGCGAAGGGTCTCCGGGCACGGGCACACCCCACCCCTTTGCCCTCTCCTGCGAGCGGGAGACGCTGAAGTCCTTCAGCCCTCCGCGCATGAACCCCAGCACCTCATTCTTCCTGGTCTCAGGCAAGATGAGCAGCTCATCGCTCTCAATAAGCCCCTCCAATTTTTTCTCATACCTTGATAATCTGAAGAAATAATTCTCCTCCTCAATCTCCTCCGGCTTCCTGTTGTGCTCCGGGCACACCCCATCAGGGAGTTCGCTTTCCTCATAGAAGGATTCGCACCCGACGCAGTACAATCCGCGGTATTTCTTCTTGTAGATGTCCCCGGATTTGTCGCACAATTTCCAGAGCCTCTCCACGCCCGGGACATGCGCCTTCCTGTCCGAAGTCCGCATAAATGAGGTATAGGAAAGCCCGGCCTCATCCGCCATCCTGCGGAATTCGGCCGCGTTCCTTGCGCAGAGCGCCTCAGTGCTTATCCCCTCCGCCTCTGCCGCGTGCACATTCTTGAGGCTGTTCTCATCCGAGCCGGTCACCAGCCGCACTTCCCTTCCCCTTAGCTTCCAGTACCTCGCGATCGCGTCAGCCTGCACAAATTCCAGCGCGTGCCCGAGGTGGGGGGCTGCATTCACGTATGGGATTGCCGTAGTGATGTAAAACTTGCCTTTTTGTATGAAAATCACCGTTTAAGAAGAAGAATAAGAAAGAAAAGTAATAAAAAGAAAGGTTCATCCGCAGCTTCCGGAAGCCGGGGCAGGCGCCGCGCTTGCGGTGATGTTCTGGCTGCATTCAGCCGGCGCTGCGGAGTAAGCCCCGCAGATTGCTTCCTTGTAGGCCTGCGGAGTCCTTTGTCCGTTGAACGTCACCCCGTTTATCTTTATGGTCGGGGAGCCGCTCACCCCGTTTGACTGTGTCTTCGCCATCTCACTGTCAAGTATTGCGAACTTGCTCGCTTCAAACTCCGCAACCACGGCAGTGGTGTTTATCCCGCCTACCGCATCAGCCGCAGCCGCCCAGCAGGTGTCTATGTTTGAGAGGGTGCAGTCGGCGTTCACCTTGGACACGTACTCAGCCCACTTTTTCTCTCCGTACATATTGAAGATTATCTTCTCCCTCACATCCTGCCAGAGCTCTGCGTTCCCGTGCAGCGAGCAGTATTTCTTGCCCCCGTTCTCCGTGCACTCCCTTCCGCTCGGGTAGATGATGTACACCGGCTCAAAGGTTGCGCTGTCGCCAAGCATCTGGATAACAGGCGCGAGCCCGCCCTCCGCCTGGTTTCCGTAGGGGCAGTAGCTCATCACGAACATAAGGACCTGCGGGTTGCTGCTTTTTGGTATGCCCTGGGCCTCAGCCATGGCCTGCTGCCTTGCAGTGCTCATCTGCGCTATAGTATCCCCCACATCGTACGCCCCGGCGTAGAAGTACTTGTAGTCCTTGGAGACCATTATGGGCATCTCCTGCCCGGCCACCGTGTAGTAGAGTTCAACATAAGGGCCCTTGTCCACATACCTTGAGAAAGTGGCCGTTGTTTCCTCGCCCGTGGAGACATAGTAGTAATTCGCGAGGAAGCCCCCTATCTCAGAAACCTTTGCCTGGTCCAGCACAAAAGCCCCTGTTTCTGAGGTGGCATTTCCGCCCGTGCCTGCCCCCGCCGAAACGGCCGGAACCGCCCCGGG